>Ga0213863_10000059_pt1 | contig 81946 bp, 94 predicted proteins | sample PICome_8_FD_160128 | JGI IMG/M metagenome (GOLD analysis project Ga0213863, IMG submission 160128) | Coastal seawater microbial communities near Pivers Island, North Carolina, United States - PICO497 | ecosystem: Environmental > Aquatic > Marine > Coastal | place: USA: North Carolina...
TAACAGGTCATGTAGGTAATGTTACTTTCACTTATGCTACTGGTAGCATAAACAACCTAACTGTTACTAATGACTTATTGATACACGGCAAAACAACTTTAAAAACAGGGGTTATTGAAGGATTTTCTAACATAACAGGCGCAACAGGAGTTACTACTCATGACTGTAGTAACGGTCATATTTTTAGGCATACAGGTATAGCAGCTAACTTTACTGCAAATTTTACTAACTTAGGGCTTACAAATGATCATGGGTCAACAGTAGCTCTATTGCTCATACAAGGTAGCACCTCTTATATACCTACAGCAGTTCAGATAGGAGGAGTATCACAAACTATACTTTGGCAGGGAGGTAGTTCTCCAAGCGGTACAAATAATGGAACAGATATAGTTACTTTTAGTATTATACAGGCGAGCGGTACGTATACAATATTAGGAAATTTAATATCTTATTCATAGGGAGTTAATATGCCATTTTTAGCAGCTATAAGCGCAGGATTTGGGGCTAACATAATAAATAGTATTTCTAGTGTATTAGACTGGATTCAACATGCTAAATTAACGTCTTCAAATAATTCTGGTAATGATAAATTTGGAGAGAAAGTAGCTATTGATGGTAATATTGCTGTAGTAGGCGCACCAAATTATGATACAGGTGGAGGAGTTAACAGTCCTAAGGGGGCTGCATATGTATTCACTCGCTCAGGAGATACCTGGACTCAACAAGCCATGATACAGTCTAATGACATAGCCGTTGGAGATACCTTTGGTATTACAGTTGCTATTAGCGGTAACACTATTATTGTAGGTGCTGAGTATGAAGATGGCTCATCTTCTAGCGCAACAAACTATGGATCAGTATACGTTTTTACAGGATCAGGGTCTAGTTGGACTCAACAAGCTAAATTAGGTGATCCTAACCCTAGTACTAACGATTGGTTTGGAAGTAAAAGTATAGCTATTAGCGGTAACACTATTGTTATAGGTAGTATTTATTCTGATGATACCGCTACTAATTCAGGTACTGCTCATGTATATACTCGTTCGGGCTCAACGTGGACCTATAGAACACAGTTGGAAGCTAGTGATGCAGCACAAAGTGATAGATTTGGCGCGGGAGTACAAATAAACGGAAACACTATACTAGTAGGAGCCCATAGTGAAGGAGGTTCTGGAAATTCTAGAGGAGCAGTTTATGCTTTCACAGGCTCAGGTTCTAGTTGGACGCAACAAGCAAAGCTAACAGCTAGTGATGCTCAAGACTATGATTACTTTGGATATGGACTAGACCTAGATGGTGATACTGCTGTAATAGGAGCTTTTGGAGAAGATAATATAGGAAGTAACTCAGGGTCCGCTTACGTGTTTACCAGATCAGGAACTACTTGGTCTCAGCAACAAAAATTAACCGCCTCTGATACGGCATTTGGTTATGATATAGGCCTCTCAGTAGCTATTGAAGGGAGTCTAATTGCTTTAGGAGCTAGAGGCGCAGATTCTGATACAGGAGCGGTTTACATATTTAAGCTAGACGGAGGTACCTGGACAGAAGAACAAAAATTAATTTCCGATGAAGGTGCTGAGGATGACGATTTTGGTGAATATATAAGCTTATCATCTGATTATATTATAGCATCTACAAAGGATGAGTCCGCCTTTATATTTAAGTATACTAAGCCTACCTACTCTGTAACAGTCCCTAGTAGTATAAATGAAGGATCGGCAGGAACTATAAACGTAGCTACAACTAATGTTACTGATAGTACTACTCTATATTATACTCTTACTAACTCTTCAGACTTTAGTGCTTCTAGTGGTAGTTTTACTATTAACTCTAATTCCGGCTCTTTTAATGTCACTCCAACGGCGGATAATACTACAGAAGGATCTGAAACGTTTCAAGTAGAAATTAGAATAGAAAGTACTAGCGGTACTATTGTAACTACTTCTAACTCTATAACGATAAATGATACTAGTACCGAATCTTATAGTATTATTCCAGCAGTGAACAATGTAAACGAAGGCAGTAGCCTAACTTTTAATGTAACCACAGCAGGAGTTGCAAACGGAACAACTTTATATTACACATTATCAAATTCAGGAGATTTTGCATCTTCATCAGGAAGCTTTACTATTAACAGCAATGCAGGATCATTTTCTGTTACCCCAACAGCAGATAACACTACAGAAGGCAGTGAAACTTTTACTGTAAGTTTAAGAACGGGCAGTGTGTCAGGCACAGTAGTAGCAGTGTCAAGCTCTGTAACTATAAATGACACTAGTACTAGCCCTGTAAGTTGGTCGTCACCTACTGCAGCTGCTAAATTGCTAGCCTCTGATGCGCAAACTAGTGACAATTTTGGGCAATCTGTTTCTATATCTAATAATGGAACTATAGCTATAGTAGGGTCCCCTAATGAAGACACAGGCGGTACAAGTACTGGAGCTGCTTATATATACTCTGTATCTGGAAGTACTTGGACACAACAGGCTAAAATACAAGCATCTGATAAGGCATCATATGATGCCTTTGGGTACTCTGTTTCTATTGACGGTGACGGAGATACTGCTATTGTAGGGGCGTATGCTGAAGATCCTAGTGGTATTACAGATGCAGGTTCTGCATACATATTTACCCGTTCAGGGTCTACATGGACTCAACAAGGTAAAATATATGCATCCGATAAAGCAAATTCAGACTATTTTGGTAGAGGCGTTTCTATTTCTGGTGATGGGAATACAGTAGTAGTAAGCGCGCATCTTGAAGATCCTATAGGAGCTTCATTTGCTAATCAAGATGCTGGTTCTGCCTATATATTTACTAGATCAGGAACAAGTTGGTCACAACAGTCTAAACTACAAGCTTCTGATGCACAAGGGAGTGATAATTTCGGACAATCTGTTTCTATATCTAATGATGGGGATACAGTTATAGTGGGTGCATATAATGAAGACACAGGCGGTACAGATGCCGGAGCTGCATATATATACACTAGATCTGGAAGTACTTGGACACAACAGGCTAAAATACAAGCTTCTAATAAAGGAAGTAGTGATAGATTTGGGCAATCTGTTTCTATTGATAGTGATGGGGATACTGCTATAGTTGGTGCTGCATTCGAAGACACAGGAGGTAGTAGTGCTGGCTCTGCATACGTATTTACCCGATCAGGAACAAGCTGGAGTCAGCAAGCGCAAATACAACCAACTAATGTTATTGCTGGTGATCTATTCGGTAGAAGCGTTTCTATTTCTGGTGACGGGAATACAGTCATAGGAAGCTCCTATGTAGAAGATACAGGGTTTACTAATGCTGGGTCTGCTTATATTTTCACTAGATCTGGAAGTACTTGGACTCAACAGTCTAAAATACAAGCTTATGACGCACAAGCTAGTGCTTATTTTGGTCAACTTGTGAATATATCTAATGACGGCAACACAGCAATTATAGGTGCTAATAATACTGATAGTGGTAGCACATCAGCCGCTGGAGCAGCTTATATATATAAGCCATCTTAAAAATGTGATATTAAAGAAAGTAAATAAATGAGTGAATATTTTAAAGTACCAGTAGATAAACTAGTACAAAAACTACCCGCCAAATTTGGGTTTAAGGAGTTTAATCCTAGTCAGTTAGCTATGCAAAGAGGTTTAGAAGAGCATAGATTTTGGACGCATATATCAGCCAGACGAACAGGTAAATCTAGCGCCGCATCTGTACTAGCTTTAGCAAAACTATTAGAGCCTAATCAGCAAGTGCTAGTTGTAGCACCTGATTATAATTTATCATCTATTATCTGGGACTATACTACAGAGCTTATTAGTGTGCTAGGTATAGAAACTAAAAGACTAAATTTAAAAGATAGGGTTGTTAGATTAGTTAATGATAGCACTTTTAGGCTATTATCTGCTAATAATAGATCAACTCTTGTAGGTAGGGCAGCTAATTTATTAATTGTAGATGAGGCTGCTATTATATCTGATGATGAATATTTTACTAGAGATTTAAGACCTGCCTTATCTACTTATGAAGGAAGTAGAGCTTTATTTATATCTACCCCTAGAGGTAAACAAAATTATTTGTATAAATATTGGAGTAGAGGAGCTGACGATAAGTATCCTGAGTGGGGTGCAGGTCTTTTTCCTTGGCATGTTAATCCTGCATTAAAAGAAGCTGATATATCAGAAGCAAAAAGAACACTTCCTCCTAGTATATTTCAACAAGAGTATCATTGTGATTGGGTAAGTTTTGAGGGACAAATATATAAAGTAGAAGACTCTATACACTTAGTGGATACTGCGGAAACTGTTAAGCCTAACGATGATAGATATACTTTTATTGCAGGGCTAGATATGGGATTCAGAGATGATACTGCTTTTGTAGTTTTAGCTACTGATGGTACTAATTTTTTTGTAGTAGATGAATATGTAGCCAGTGAAGGCACTACTTCTTCTCATGCAGAAATTATAAGTGAGATAATAGAACACTGGGGTATAGAAAATATATACATAGATTCTGCTGCTGCTCAGACAAAAGCTGATTTAGCATATGACTATGATATTTTTTGTGAGAACGCGGTTAAGTCTGTAAATGATGGTATTAGTTATGTTCAAGTATTAATTCAAAATGAAAATTTATTTTTTGACTTAGAAAATACTACTAAAACTTATTCTAGTGTTAATGGTTATAGATGGAATACAAGAGGTGAAAAATCAAAACCTTTACACGATTGGACATCTCATTGTTGCGATGCTTTAAGGTACGCTATATACTCATATGCAAAATCATCATCGGTAGGTATTTATGGATAAAAATAATCTAAACTCAGTAAAAAGAGGTATGTTTCCTTTACGAAAAAAACATACTAAACAAAGCTTAAAAAAAGATGTTAAAGCACTAAGAGCTAACGGATATCCTATACACATAGCTCTACATACTTTAGACTCTTCAAGAAAAAAGAAAAAGAGTTCTAATAGTAAATTAAAGAGGGGATTGATAATAAATTCCCCTAAAAGGTATACAATAAGAAAAGATACAAAATAAATTTTTGACTCTAAGCAAAATAAGATTTATAATTGATAAAATGAAAGAATTAAAACGACTTCCTGTTAAGTATGTGAGAGACTTTATAAAGAAAGATTATACTCATAAAGATCACTGTTTTATTTGTAATACAAAAGAAAACTTAGAATTACATCATGTATTCAGTGTTTCAGAACTTTGGAACGAATGGTTAGAAAAAGAAAAAATTGATAACTCTATACTAGACTACGATTTAATCAAGGTTTTGAGAGTTCGTTTTTATCAAGAAAATAAGCACTTATTAGGGCCTGATAATTTATACACTCTTTGTAAAATACATCATCAAAGACTCCACAGTATATACGGTGCTAGATATTCTAACTGGAGATCTGTTAAGGTTAAAACTTGGCTAGAGAGTCAGAGATTGAAATTTGGAGAACAAAATGGCAGGTCCAATTAGTTGGGTACGAGAAAAACTTAATCCTATTCAGCCCTATCTACAAAGTCAAGAACCTACAGTTCAGCCAGACAGCAATGTAGATTTTAGAGCTGCTTACGATCAAGTTGAGATAGTACACAGATGCATAGAAATGATAGTCAACGCAGTAGTGGGTATACCCTTTGCAGTTGAACCCGGTAATCAAGGTGGTCCAGTTAAAAAAGTAAGTAAATTACTTAATTCAAGGCCTAATCCTTTTGAAGATAGAACCAGATTTATGAGAAGAGCTGTAATGGATCTTTTATTAGATGGTAATGCTTTCTTCTATTATGATGGTAATGATATGTATTTATTACCAGCTAACGATATAGAAATAGAAACAGATGCCAAGAGATTTGTAAAAGGCTATACTTATATGTTGTCAGGGGGTGAAACCGAAAATAGTTCAGGATTTCAGCCTTTTGCAAGCTCTACTCCTTACGCTTCTTCTGGCGGTTCTAAGAAAAAGCCTAAGCAAACTATTCATTTTGATTCTACAGAAGTTATACATATCAAAGATGATAATGATGAGAGTATATTTAGAGGAAAAAGTAGACTAAGATCTCTATCTGACCTTATAAATTTATATTATGCTTTGCTTAAGTTTCAAAGACAATTCTTTAAAAATAATGCTATACCTGGTGTTGTTTTAACTACAGATACCGTTCTTAGCTCAAAAGTGAAAGAACGGTTATTACAAAGCTGGCGAAACACATATACTACAATATTTGATGGAGCCAGAAATCCTGCCATATTAGATGGCGGATTAAAAATAGATAAGTTTAGTGACATAAACTTTCAAAATTTAGATTTTGAAAACAGTGTAGAACGATTGCAGCAAGATATGGCTAAATCTTTAGGAGTACCTTATACTCTATTAAAAAGTGGTAATAATGCTAATATCTCTTCTAATCAAGTACTATTTTATGAGCACACTATTATTCCAATAGTTACTCAATTTACTAGTGCTTTTGAGCATCATTTTAACAGTGTTTCTATAAGACCCGAATTAGTATCTATACCTGCGCTACAACCAGACTTAAAATCTCAAGCGCAGTATTTTAGTTCTTTAGTTAATGCTGGTATTATTACTCCAGACGAAGCTAGAGAAAAACTTAATTTTCCTACTTTAGGATTAGATACTACTTCAGAAATTCGCATACCTCAGAATATCACAGGAAGTGCCACTAGTCCAGAGTTGGGCGGTAGACCTTCATCAGACGATACAGAAGATATGCCTATAACGGAGCCAACAAATGAGTGATAAAAAGTTTTATATCAATAGTGATAATATAGAAATTAAATCAAAAACAGATAGTGCTAACAAGCCTTTTAAAATAGCTGGTTACGCTAATACTACATCAAAAGACAGAACTGGTGATGTAGTTTTATCAGAGGCATGGGTTAAAGGCATAGAGAACTACAGAAAAAATCCTGTTTTACTCTATCAACATGATCATGGAAAGCCTATTGGTAAATCCGATACTGTAAGAGTAGACAAAAAAGGTATTTTTGTAGAAGCTTCAGTATCAAGTGCAGCTGAAAAACTACACGGAGTGCAATCTTTAATTGAAGATGGGGCGCTAAAAAGTTTTAGTGTAGGTTTCAGAGTAAAAGATGCAGATTATGATAGAACTGCAGATACTTTTGTAATTAAAGACCTAGAATTACTAGAGATTAGTGTGGTAAGTGTTCCCGCAAATCAAGAGTCTTTATTTAGTATCAGAAAAAGTTTCGAATCAGATGAAAGTTTTGAGTCTTTTAAGTCTCAATTCGAAAAAGAGGAGGAAGAAGTTTTGGAAGAAAAAACAACAGAAGAAACTGCAGTAGAAGAGTCTTTAGAAATTGAAGAAACTGTAGTAGAAGCTTCAGTACAAGAAGCTTCTGAAGACAAGTCTATTGAAGAAAAAGATCTTGTTATAGACGAAGAAAAAGAAGCGGTTGAAGCAGAGGGATCTTATGAAGATCCTAATACTCTAATCCCTTTTTATAATATGCTAAGTACTGAGACTTCTCAGTTAGTTAATGGCGATTGTGTAAAAATGAAAGGCAATCGTTATAAAATTTCAAAAATTGCTACCGCCGAATCCCCATATTTCATATTTAAAGAAATTGACATTAACGGGGTTTCAAGCGATAATACTATTAAGATTAATGCAGAAAATCTATCTGTAGTTAATGCTTGGGATCTTTCTACTAAATTCGATATTGAAATCATCGACCATAGTGAAAGTAAGTCTTTAACAGATAAAGACAGAGAAGAAATTAAATCTAATTTCTCTGATCTTGTTAAAGCTTCCGAATTTAATCTTTTTGGCTTAAAACAAGAAGATAAAATTAAAAATAATGATCAGTATCAAACAACTTTAAACAACCTGTTAAATCTGAAAAGCATGGAAGCAGGAACTTGGAGTGATACTCACTATACGTTAGCAAAACGTTTTGTTAATACTATTAAAGCACTTATCGACCTTCCACAAGAAGAAGATAGAGATTTCGCACTAAAACTATACGGTTATATTACCGAAAATAAGGAGAATAATGAGATGGCAACTCAAGATATTGGTGATCCCATCACTGTTGATACAAAAGCTGCAGGCACCCAGGTTGTTGAAGAGAAAAAAGTTTCTAATCACGTTTCTGAGCCAGAAGTAGCAAAACTAGTCGAAAAGACTGGTGATAAAATCATGGAAGAATCAGAAGCTAAAATTAAAGCTAATAATGAAAACCATGAAGACTCTCGTTTAGCTGAAGAGCTTGCAGAGTTAAAAGGGCAAATGAAAGCCTACCGTGAGCAAATTGACTCATACACAACTAGTAAAATGGTTTATCAAGAAAATACTCGTAGAAACGAGCAGTTTTCTCAGAAAGACCTATCTAACGCTTACTTTTTAGCTAAAGCTATGCGTAGAGACCCACTAAGCACTAAGTACGGCATGCGTATGAAAGATGTAGTACAAGGTGGTCAAGTAGATGCGTTTGAAAATGCATTTTCTACAAACGTATATGAAGAAATGAGACAACAACTTGTTGTTGCTCCTTTGTTCAACCGCATCGAAGTTAACGCAAAACAGTTTTCAGTACCTGTTGCAAGCGAAGACACAGATGACTCGATTGCTCAGTTTGAGTCCGGCACTTATGCCACAGACACAAACAACTATGTACCTGCCACAAATCAGCACGTACTAAAGAGCGTTGACTTAACACCCCATAAATTTATGGTTAAGACACACATCGCAAAAGACGAAGAAGAAGATACACTACTTCCATTAGTAGACTTTTTACGTTCAGCAGCTACACGTCGTTTAGCTCGCTTTACAGATAAAGTATTACTTCGTGGTAACGGTGGATTAACTGGCTTTGATGCTACTGAATCAATGTCAGCAGGTAGCACTACAGGAATAGGCGGAGTTGCTTCACCTATTACAGGTATTGTAAATCACGCTGGTGCAGTAGCCGCATTAAACGTATACAGAGGTGTAGGTTTAACAGGTGCTGCAGCTAATACAGCAACTGCTACTGCAGCTACTGTAGCTTCAGCTCGCGCAGCTATGGGCAAATATGGCTTAGCTATGGGAGACCAGTTAGTACTTCTTACTTCAGTAGAAGGTTATAATAACTTTGTAACTGAAACTGATTTCCAAACTGTAGATAAGTTTGGTCCTCAAGCTACCTACTTAACAGGCTCTATTGGTGCTATTTATGGTATCCCAATTCAGATTTCTGAATTTATGGATTCTGTATCAGCAACAGCTAATAACCGTGTACTTGGTACTATGGTTTATAAGCCTGGATTCTTGATTGGTGAGCGTCGTTCTATGGAAGTAGAAAGCGATTACCTTCCAGATCGCCAAGTTACAGCGCTTTATATGTCAACACGTTATGATATGAAAGCACTTACAACAGAGTCAGCAGCTGCACTAAGCTCTTCTTACTCTTATGCTGTAAACATGTTAAGCGGTGCTGAGTAATCAGTAACTACTTATAGTTAGCAAAGAAAAGGGGATGCGGGCTCCCAGCCCCATTCCCTTTTTATTTTTTAGGAGACAGTAAATGTTAGTGACTCTATTAGAAATTAAAGAGTTTTTAAAAATAAAACTAGATAATGATAGTGAAGATAGCAGATTAAGATCTATAAATTCGTATGTATCTAGTTTAATAGAATCTTACTGTGGCAGAGTAATATCTTCAGGTAATTATACAGAATATTTTAACGGAGGAGTTTCCTCTGTTTTTATTAAGAATCCTCCTATTAACTCTGTACATGAAGTTTCTCACTATACTGGAAATTCTTATACTACTTTAGGTGGGCCAGGTTCTTTAGGACAACAAATAGAAATAGAAGGCTCTTCACACAAAATTACTTCTTTAGGTAATGCTAAAACTAGTAAAAGAGTTAAACAATTTGGCATTTCTAGCCTACATTTAGCTGAGGCAGGAGACTACTTATCAGTAAGCAGTTCTGATGATTTTAATTTAGGTACTGAACCCTTTACTATAGAGCTTTTCATACGCCCTGCAAACTTAAATAATTCTACTTTTATATCTAGAAATGATAATGATAATGATAACTGGGAGCTTTCATATGATTCTAGCAATGGTGTATTTTTTAGAGCAAAAAGTGATGACATAGAAACAGCTTATATATCCGGCACTACTGTGTCTGTAAATACTTTTACTCATATAGCAGTAGTTAAAGAAGATACACAATTAAAGATATATCAAAATGGAAATCAAGTAGGGTCTTCAGTAGCTCATGCTAATTCAATTCCTAATTTATCTTCCTCTTTAGAAGTAGGAAGAATATCTCAAACAGATAATAAAAACTTCATTGGGTATATAGATGATATAAGAGTTTCTTGGAATGCTAAATACTCGAGTAATTTTAGTACGTCTTTACAAGCTGCAGCATCTGACGAGGATACTAAATTATTAATTCCTTTTAACGAAGGCGCTAATAAAACAGATATAACTGACTTTTCTAGAAAAGTAAATGAGTATGTGTGGTACCCTGATACGGGTGAGGTTAGTTTTGACTCTGGGATGGGTAGTGGCTCCCCTAGTTTAGGATTTTTTAATCCTAGAAAATTTAATAATTTTACTAATGGAGTTAGAGTTACTTACAACGGGGGTTATGCTTCTGTTCCTAATGACTTAAAACTAGCTTCGTTAGAGATGATAAAAGTTCTCTATAAAGGAAGAGAGGGAGCAAAAAGCGTATCTCTTCAAGGAGATAATTCTTCTTCTCATGACTTAAGTTTAGATGGTTTTCCTCCTCAAGTTAGAAGAGTTTTAAATCTTTATAGGCTGCCCATGTAATGATATCTGTATTAGCTTTTATGGATGGAAAAAAATTAGAAAAAGCTCTTAGCGAAGTAAAAGCTAAAAGTCCTTCAGTTAAATTAGGCGTAGTCGGTGAAAGAATTACTAAAGGAATTTTTAAAACTAGTAGAGAAGCTACTACAAGAAGCGGTAAAGCCGACATTGTAGGTGTACCTTCTAAAAATGTTTTATCAGTTATTCAAGCAATAGAAGGTAAGAACTCTCCTACCGTAGCGTCATTAAACGATCTTATAAATGATTCTATGGGGGTTAAGTCTTTTGATATAGAAGCTAAAGCCACAGGAAAGCTATTAGGAGGTACTGGATTTGCAGGAAGTAAAAGAGGTACTTTAAAAGTAACTGGAGCTACTGCTAGTCTCAATCCTAGAGGTCAAATAGATATTGATTATATAGAAAGACAAAGAGTATTAATAACAGAGCTAGTAGAGCTAGGTATGACTAACAATACAGGTAGGGTATCTAAAATAAATAAGCTATTCGAAGATTTAAGAATAGAAGTTGATGGTTCTTATACTTCTAACGACTTGAAAGAGCTACAAGACGAAATATTTAAAGTAGTTGGAGGTTCTAGAGGTAAAGCTGTTATTAGAAATGCTTATGATAAAGTTATGAATGACCCTAAAAAGTTTAGACAGTTTATGGATGGACCCTTTGGTAAGCTTATAACAAATAAAGTTACTAACTTAACAGCACAAATAAATGTTAAGGATACTAAGTCTGATAATACTTTAACTTTTTTTCAAACTTTTATAGGTTTAAAATTTACTAGTAAAGATATAGTTAGAAAAAAAGGGTCAACAGGTTCTTATTCTTTCTTTTTAAGTAGCGCATTTGAAAAAAAATTATTAGAGGAAACTAGACGTAAGCTTGAGCAAAATGCTATAGGAGTTATAGAAGAAGATATAAATAAAGTATTTAATATTAGTGGTAAGACAACTTTAAACAATATACTAAAACGCCCTGGCAGCTTAAAAGAAATAGTTGACTCTTTGACTTTTGATCTTAATGTTCAAGTACCTAGCGGAGGATCTATAGCCCTAAACTTTGGTATAACGGGTACTAAACTTTTTGATGATATAAACGCTAAAACTGCTAGAGCTTTAAGTAATAATTTAGTAATATCATCTAAAGTACGAAAAGGCAGGTTTGCTTCTGCTGCTCAACTAACTTCTTTATTACAGATAGAAGTACTAAGCAGAATGAGAAAATCTGGAAGACCTAAACCTCCTACGCTTACTAACAGGTCGGGTAGGTTTGTTGAAAATTTAGAAATAGCCCAAGTTAATTATAAAAATTCTATAATTAACTATTATTCAATGCCTCTATATTACTCATTAGAGGAGTATGGGTATGATGTTGAAAATTTAATTGAAGGTAGTATAAGAGATATAACGCAAAAACTGTATTCTCGTCAGTTTAACTTGATACGTGCTTAAGTTTAAAAAAATTAAATTGCCGTAGTTATTTTCCTGTGTTATACTCTTATAAAGTTAGGTGGAAAAATGTCTCAAAGACGAGATATAATAAAAACATTAATTGATAACTTAATATTAATAGATGGTACTGGCTCACCTTTTGGGGGTTATGTATTTAAAACTAGTGTGCATGAAAATGTATATAGAGGCTTTAAGCCATTAGAAGAAATTAATGACTTTCCCTCAATTTATATTGTTCCAGGAGCAGAAATAAGAGATTATAACAGTACTCTTGGAGGAACTACTATTAATTCTTTACTTCCCGTAGTGTTGCGATGCTATATTTACGATGAAGAAGACGAATTAGTAAATGAACATATAAATGATATTACACAAGATATTGAACATATTATTTATAGTTTACCAACGACTAATGAAATCCTAGACTTAACATTAACGTCTATAAACACAGATGAAGGACTTCTAACCCCCTATGGAATTGTAGAATTACAAGTACAAGTTCGTTATGAAGTCACCTTATAAGGAGATAATAAATGCCCAATTGCGGTCCTAATACACAGATTAACCTTCAGAGAAACACTGAAGTTTTTTGGTCAACTATTGACTTGAATGGCGGAGGCGTATCGGCTTCAATGACGCCTGACAACACTTGGAGAGTAGAAGTTTTAGCTGGTTATGCTTTTAACCAGAGTGCTACTAACCAAGATATTACTACTTTAGAATCAGGTAATACACCTGACAGAGCTACACAAAGATTTAACACTTCAGTTAACCCAGTAGAATGGAGCATGAGTACTTATGTCCGTCCTACAGGGATGATAACTACTGATGGTCAAGACTCGCCCACAGGTAATTCTAAACCAGTATCAGACTGGTTCTTATGGCAGTCTATGCTATCAAATAATGCTCCAGCGGCAGCAGGAGTAGAGACTAGTTCTTGGGAAAATAATGGTATTTTTCACTTAGGACATAGAGGCTTTGGCGATAATGCTGATGTAGTTGCAGCTTCCAATGCTAATGTTACTGCTCACAGCTCTAACTTCCCAACCATGAAAGAGTATTCACTTTACTTTAAAGTGGATAACGTAGTATATCAAGTTGGTCAAGCAGCGGTTAACGAAGGATCTATTGACGCAGCTATTGATTCAATTGCTACTACTTCTTGGAGTGGTTTTGGTACTAACTTGTTTGAACTAACAGGAGGCACCAGAGACGAGGCTATTGCAGTATTTGGAGGCACATTAAACGACGGTTCTACAGCAGCAGCTAATAGTTCTACTGATGTAGGAAATTCAGCAACTCAATCTTACCATCCATTTGGTACTTCTAAAGTAGCTGGTTCTGATATATCATCAGCGTTTATTAAGAATAGATTAAGTTCTATTGCAGTAACATCGTCTGCTTCTGGAGCATCAAAAGCTTATACATTCCCAGTAACTGGGTTAAGCTGGGGATACAACAACAACGCTTCTTATTTAACACCAGAAGAATTAGCGTCACTTAACTCACCTATTGGTCAGTTTACAGGTGCTAAATCAGTAACAGGTAGCTTTACTGCGTATTTACGTGCAGGAGCAAACCAATCTGCTGAGTTCTTAAAAGATATTGTTACTAACACCGCGGTGCAAACTAAAGGTGCAAGTGCTAACCTACAAATCGGTGGTACAACAGCTCCTTACTTTGCGGTAAATATGCCGTCAGTACAATTTGACTTCCCATCACACTCAATTGATGATGTTGTGGGTATTACAGTTGATTTCTTAGCACAAGAGACAGATCCTACTTGTGGTGACGAATTCACATTCTTTGTTAGCTCAACTAGCTAATAAAAATTAAAAAATTCATGAAAGTTGAGGGGTTCATGAATTTATTATCACTAGGAGACAGCTATTCTTAGCAAGCAGCAAACATCCCCTCACTTGTTGTACGTTAGATCGAATAGCTGTCTCTTTTTAACTTAATATAGAGGGGATAAATCCTATGAGTATGATTAAAAATTTAATGATTAACGAAAAAGTTGTCGAAGTGGAATTTCCAGATAGCGATAATTTTTATGTTAGCTTAACTTATTTAAACAGAGAAAAATTAACAAAAATTAGAAATAGATCTTTAACTATCAAATTTAACAAACGTTCTCGCCAAAGAGAAGAAGAAGTAGATAACGAAAAGTTTCTCGAAGAATATGCTAGAGAAGTTGTTAGAGGTTGGAGAGGTCTTACAATCAGAGAATTAGCAAGGCTAATGCCTATTGAGACTGCTGGAGCTAACTTAGAGCAAGAAGTTCCGTATTCAGAAGAAGACGCGCTAGAGCTTTTACGAAACTCTACTATCTTTGATCAGTTTGTCACAGACTGTCAGAATGATTTCGAAGTCTTTGAGAAAGATAAGACAGACTCACAAGTAAAAAACTAAGACGCTACATATCAGAATCATTGCAGTCTGGGGGTATAACCAAAGAGCAATATTTTATGATGTGTGAGCAAATGGGTACTACTCCCATAGAGGAAGAAATACCTGTAGATTATTCTGACCTAAGTGACGAGTGTCAAATAGTACTAGCTATATTTAATATACTACCAGATAGTATTGGAGGTATGAGTGGTGCTTGGTTGGGAAAAGACTATTCTGGTCTTAGAACATTTATGGATATATACGGTATTCAAGATGAGATGTTGTTTTTAAACTTATTAACAGTATTAGTTCAGGAAACTTCTGAGCATTACGCTAAAAAACAAAAAGAACAACAACAAAAATCTAAACTTAAAGGTAGAAAATGATTGGCAGGCAATATTAATACTAACGTTAATCTTAACGTTAAATCAACAGGCACTAAACGAGCAACTAAAGATATAAATGCTTTAAACTCTGCTCTCCGTAAAATTGGTGCTGCCTCAGATAACTCTACTAAAGGGTCTGATAAGTTAAACAGATCTACTACTAGATTAGGACAGTCTTCTGCTTCTGCAGGCAGGCAGTTCTCAGCACAAGCCGCAGGACTTGGTGGGCTCGTAGGAGCTTACGCAGGTGCTGCGGCTACTGTTTTTGCACTACAGCAAGCTTTTTCAGCATTAAATAGAGCTGCCCAAGTAGATAATATTATTAGAGGTACACAAACTCTTGCTGCTAAAGTAGGCGAGAACGGTAATCAAATATTACAAAGCTTACAAGATATTACTCAGGGACAGGTAGCGCTAGGTGAAGCTGCAGAAAAAGCCAACCTTGCTTTATCTACAGGTTTTAGTACAAAGCAAATAGAACAGCTTGCTAATATATCTACTAAAGTTTCTGTTGCTTTAGGAAGAAACTTATCTGATGCTTTTGAAAGACTTACTAGAGGTGCTGCAAAACTTGAACCAGAACTTTTAGATGAACTTGGTATATTTACTAAGCTAGAACCAGCTACTAAAGCATATGCTAAAGAAATAGGAAAAGCAGTAAATGACTTAACAGAATTTGAGCGTAGACAAGCGTTTGTTAATGCTATTATCGAAGAAGGTAATAGAAAATTTAGTGAGATTGATACTAGTGCTCCCTCCGCACAAAAAAGCCTTAATAGGCTTAGTGCTACTTTACAAGATTTAGGACACAAATTCGGTGTTTTAGCCGCAGAAGCTTTAGTCCCTGTTATTGACTTTTTTACTAAAGACTTTACAGGGGCTATTTCTGTTTTTGCGCTAGTAGCTAGACAGTTAGCGTCTTCAGGTCTCACATCACTAACTGCGGGTATTAATTCATTTTCGGCATCTTTAGATTCAAATATAGCTAGATTAGGAGATCAAATATCTGCTTCTAAAAACTCCCAACAAGCTATGACAGACTTCTCAGAGTCAGTAAAAAATAATAATAACTTTATGGTATTAGGTAATAAAGCTCAAGCAGAACAAGCTTTAAAATTTAAAGGTATGGGCGCGGCATCTACTTTAGCCGCTACAGATTTAAAATCTTTTATTGCAGTACAACAAGAACAAATTAACCTTGGAGCCTCAAGACTAGTTCAATTAGAGAAAGAAAATAAATCTTTAATTGCTAGATCAAAGCTAGGACCCCTTACTAGTCCCGCAGATATTGCAGCTCTTAAATCATATAGCGCTGAAAGTGAAAAGTTACAAGCAAACCAATTTATATTAACTAAAAGAATTAATGACGCTAACGTTGCTTTAGTGGCTCAATCAACTAAGTTAAAAGCTGTGGCTGTGGCCAGTAGGGTTGCAGCTGTATCTGTTAGGGCTTTGACAAATGCTTTTTCTGTGTTACTACGAGTTTTAAATGTAGCACTGTTAGCTTTAAGTTTTGGTCCTTTACTTTTAAATTTAGTAGGACAGATAGGTATATTTAATACTGCTATAAACTACTTAAAAGATACTTTTTTAGCCTTAAGAAATGCTAATAAAGATTTAGAGCTAGGCATAAGAGCTTTAGGGGCTAGATCTGAAGTAGGTATAAGCAAAATAACTGAACAGTACAAACAATTAGGCCTTTCTGCTAGAGAAGCTGCAGACGCACAAGAAAGTGCTATTAAAAGAGTAGCGGCTGCGCTAAAAGATAATGATTCTAAAATAGAAGAAGTATTTGGTAAATTTAGTGGTGCAGCAACCATAAGTGGGTTAATGGCTATAGCAGCAGGAGTTACTGCTATTTTTAGTGCTGCAGCCGCAGGCATAGCCGCTATTGTTGTAGGGGGTCTTAGTTTAATAGATATGTCTCTAGCATATCTTTTTGGTTATGAATCTATAAGTAAAAAACTTGCTAGTAGCGCAGCAGAGGCTTTAGGAGGCCCATCAAAGACCCTTAAAGAGGGAGAAGAAGCAGCAGCCTCTTTAAGAAAAGAAGTGGAAGAGCTACAAGACTCTTTTAATAGAACAGGAGACTTAGCCTTATTACAAGAAATAGATCAAATAAATGCGTTTAGAGATGCTATACTAGATACAGATTCAGCAGTTACTATGTTTACAGGAACTTTATCTAGACTTACAGGTCAAGACGCTTCTTTAATTGATGAACTATTAGGTACTACAGAAGCTGATTTTAGTGATACATCGTTAAAATTAGGAGGATTAGAGATAGCAACTAGAGAAGTAGGTAAAACTTTTACTGTTGCAAATGAGTCTATAGGATTAATTTTACCTACTTTTGTAGGATTTGAGTCTACCCTACTTAGAGCTAATAATGCTATGAGAGATGGCTCTGTAAGCAGTAAGTCTTTCGTAGAAATTATTAATAGTTTAAGAACTTCTCAATCTAACTTATCAGATACTATAGATATTGTTACTTCTAGAATATCTATACAAGAACAAAAGATTAAAAAGCTAAACGCAGAAGGAACTGAAGAAGCTAGAGTGAGAGCAGATGAATTAGTAGACTCTAATAGAGATTTAATAACTACTTTAGGAGCTTTAGAAACTAGGTTTGAAGAAACTACTAATAGATTAAATGAGTTATCTGAGGCAGGAGATCAAGCTAATAAATCTTTAGTTAAATTTGAAAATATACAAAAAGTATTTAAGTCAGCAGCAGATACTATTACTAATGCAAAGTTCAAAGGGCTATTTGTTGAAACAGCAGAGGGCCTTGAGTTTGCAACTTCTTCTACGCAAAAATTTGTTAATCAGGTTAATAGCTTAAAAAATGAGCTTGTAGGCATAGGAGGTCTTACCGATTTAGAAGATAATGTTGCAGCTTTTGAAAAATTAGGTCAAGTAATTAGAAGTGATGATGGTAGTGTTACTACAACTACTGATAGAGCTGCAGAAGCAGTAAGAGAATTAAATCTTGCGGTAGCTAATAGAGAGTTTATGGAAAAATCTATTAAAGGTCTTTTATTAGGTCAAGTAGAGGCTGTAAAACAACAAACTAGAGAGCTTGAAAAGCAATCAAGAATAGCTAGACAACAACTTCAACAGGCAACTTTAAAAGCAGAAATAGACATATCTAAGGCGCGACTTACTTCTCTTAATAAAGCTAGAGCAGAAGAAATAAGTATTAGAAAAGTAAAAGCTGACGGTGCAGCAATATCTAGTGATCTAGCAGCAGCAGAGTTATCTATAGCTAGAGATATCTTATCTGAGAGAGAAAAGTCTATAGATATACAACAAGAACAGCTTAAAATAGTATCTCAAATAGCAGAAGAAAGAATAAAAGGAGCTAAAGAAGAGCTATCAGCACAAAAACAAATGATATCTTTAGCTAAAGAGGGTCTAGCCTTTGATGACTCCTTCTTTGACAAAGATATTACTAAGATACTAAATTTACTTGCTGACATAGGATCAGCTTCTTTAGACGTAGAAATATCTCAAAAAGAGACAGATTTAGCAGAAAAGCAAGCAGAAACAGCAGCTCAATTAGCAAAGTTAGAAGCAAATAAGCAAACTTTTGCAGCAGAAATACTGGCAAAAGAACAAGAACTATCTTTACTAGAGATAGACTCTAGAGTTGCAGATCTTAGTGCTCGTATAGAGATTTCAAGAGCAGAGAGACAAAATGAAATTGATTCCCTCACTGAGAGACGCAGCATAGCTGAGTTAGAAGCACAACTAAAAAGAGAGACTTATGCAGCTAATCTAGAAAATAAAAGAGAAGAGTTAAAAATACTAGACCAAAAAAGACAAGATACTATAAAACTAGTAGATTCTTTTAATAATCTAACTACTGATATGGGTACAGAGTTTGATACCTTTATATCGGAATTACAAGCAACTTTAAGTACTCAAAAAATAGCACTAGAAGCAAAAGAGACTATTGTAGTAGACCCTTCTGATGACAAAAGTGCTGATCCTGTACAATCTAGTGCAGAGGCATTAAATAAATCCGCAGATTCTCTAGAAACTGTTGCTAAAGAAACATCTACTTTAGTAGAAGAAGTTACTAACACAGGACAATCTTCTTTAGACTCTTTACAGGCGTTAGAAACTTCTGCACAAGCTACTAATGAGATAGCTAAAATAACTAATACTACGTTAGATACCACTATTTCTAACAAAAAAATAGAAAATGATTTAATAAGTAAAAACGAAGATGAAAGACTTGCTGCTTTAGGAGCTGAAAGTGCTGCACTAAAAGAGAAACACGCAATTGAGACTGAGAATAGTAATGCAGCACTAGAAACTGCAAACAAAACTGCTGAATTAGAAGAAGAAAAAGCCAAAAACGCCGAAGCTGCTTTACAAGCTCAAATAAAAGCAAACCAATTAGCTCAGAGACAAGCTGCTTTTCAGATTATGAATCAAACAGGAACCTTACTGAGAGAGCTATCAGTAGGTAGGGCTGAAAAAGCAAGAGATAAAGCAGCAGAGAGTAGAGATAAGGTACTGGATAAACAGGAGGAAGTACTATCTAGAGTAAGCTCTTTGAGAAGTTCTGAGGCCGATGCTATGGCTGGAGCTGTTGATATTTTAAAAGAACGCAGAGCCTTAGAAAGAGATATAATTTCTTCTATTGCAGACAGTGATGCTAGTGGTTACTTAAAAACTACAGAAGCTTATTTTCAAAACTTAAATGCCTTAGATGAGCAAACTAAAGTATTAAGTGAAGCTCAAGCTAATAGAGCTATAGCAGAAGCAGAGCTAGCTGTTCAAGACTATAAAGTTATAGAAGCGACTAATAACTTATCTAGTGCAGAAAAAGATTTAGAAAACGCACACAACAGTTTAGTAGGTAAAACAGGAGATGTACTTCAAAAATTTGGAAGCTTAGGTAATAGTATGGTTAGCTTAGTAGGCTTAGCCCAACAACTAACGGGCGCCTTTACTACTCTAGGTAATACTTTAGTAGGCTCAGTAACTGGAGAGAGTAATAATCAAATTACTGAAGCAGTAAAAGATGGTTTTGATAAGTCAAAAGCTGCTGAAACTTCTGCTCAAGTTACAGGAAATGTAGTTACAGACTTAAAAAACGTTCTTGTAGGTAGTGTAAGAGAGTTAGGTGGTGCATTTGAAAGATTTAATCAAGAAAGTATTGGAGCTGCAGGAGGCGCTGCTCAATATTTTGCAGAATCTGACGGTAGTTTAACAGATTTTGCTGCTGCGGGCTTAGGTAAAGCAGTTACTCCTATGATAACTGGGTTTATAGAAGATTTTATTACCACAGCTTTAGGTCCTGTAGGTGGTATAGCTATGACTGCTATAGATTTTATAGCAGGAGACTTTATATCTGGAGTTATTGGTGACGCGCTAGAAGGTATTAGTAACTTTTTTGCTCCTCGTAAGTGGAATAGATCAACTGTTGATTTAACTACTGGTAATATAACAGATAGAAAAGATAGTGGAGTTGATCTGGATCCTGTAGCTAAATCAGCATTTAAAATGAATCAAGCATTAGAAACTGTTACTGGAGGTCTTCAAAGATTTACTGAATCACAAGCAATACTAACCACTAAAGGTTCAGATATTAGAGAAAGATTCTTAGAGCTAAGGGGCGGTGGAGCTGAGGCAGTTAGATTAGACTTTAATAGCGAAAACTTTGGTAAGGACTTATTTGAAGGACTTATTAAAGGCTTAGATCCTAGATCTTTAACGGAAGACATGAAAACCGCTATAGGTAATATGGACTTCGGTAAAGAGATAGAAGATAACATGAAAGACCTTAATTTTGCTAAAGGCTTTGATGGTTTGATGACGCAATTAGAATCTGCAGGAGGTAAATTTACTAATCTTGGTGAGTTTATAGAATTAGTAAATATTAAAGCAGAAGCTGCAGCTGCTTCATTTGCGCAAGGAGCCTTACAGCAAGCATTAGACTTAATAGAAGAATCTGGAAGAGTGTTCGGAGAACAATCTGAACAAGTACGAAGAGCAAAAGATGCAGCTCAGAATATGGTTTTAGCGCATTTAGATTTACATGTAGCGGAAGATCGCACTGTAAGCCTACTTAGTGATACGTCTACTAATTTGAGTGGCATGGCTATGGCTATGGAGACTGTAAAAGCAGAAATGAATGCTATGCAAGAAGCTATTGAGGCTACAGGGGTTAATGCTGACGAAGCTTCTAGAATAATAGAAGAAGGCATAACACTTAAAATTAGACAAATGGCTCAAGACTTTGGGGATGCGTTAAGTGACGTAATTCAGTTTGGTGATAGTCTAGAATCAAGCGCTGTTCAAGGATTAAAAGATGTTTTAGAATATCAACAGGCTATAGTAAGAGATGCTGCCCATATTCAAGAACAGCTAGGTAATGGTTATGATTTTATAGCTCGTGCAGAAAAAGCTTTAGCTATTCAAAGAGGTAATATAGTAGCTAAAGCTTCAGATCAAGAATTAAAAGCTCTTAGTGATTTAGCAGGTGCAGGACAAGAATTTAGTAACGCTGCTATGAAAGCAGCTACTGATGCTGAAATAACTAGAAGAGTTATGAATAATATATTTGAGGGGGCAAAACAGCTTACTCAAGCACAAAGAAGTTCAAGATCTGTAGGAAGAGGTCTGGCTTTTGCTGAGGGAGGTTTTGTACCAGGTACCCCTGAACAACAAAATAAAGACTCAGTGCCTGCATTACTAATGCCTGGAGAGTATGTATTAAATAAAGAAGCAGTTAAGAATGTTGGAGTAGGAACTTTAGCTGCTTTTAATTCTGGAGCTTTTAAAAAGATGGAAGCTGGGGGTAGTACTACTGGAGGAGTCATTACTCCTAATAAAATAGCTACTGATGCTTTTGGGGGTACTTTTGGTATAGACCCTGCTACTCAAGCACTATTCAAAAACTTTAGTCAAGATATGACTACTACTTTAGAGTTTTATGAAGCTAGAGAGCTAGTTGCTCAAGCTAATATAGAACTTTTTGAGACTTATTCAGACCTTAGAGAGGCTGCAGGGGCTAGCAATGATCTTATGAATGCTTTTGGTCTTATAGTAGATCATATAGAGCGAGGGGAAATAGGTCTCGCTACTGCAGTATTTGATATAGCACATAATCTAACAGAAGCCACTAGCGCTACAGAAGCTTATACTCTTTCTCTATCTCAAAATCAAGCACAACAAGCTTTAGCTTCTGCCGGTGTTAATTTACAAAATGAAAATATAGACACTTTAACAGATAACTTAACTAGTTTCTACACTAGTATAAATACGTCTTCTGTAACTGCTGGAGATTTAGAAGCTGTAATAAGTCAAATGAATATAGCGCTATCTCAAGGAGTTATATTTGGTAGTGAGTATGGATCAATACTAGATGATGTTACTTCAGATTTTGATAATGCTTTAGCAGCCTTAGATGAATATTCTTCTTTCTTCTTAGAGCTTCAAGATATTACTTTAGACCCTACAGGAATTATAAGCTCTATAAGATCTGTTCAGTATGCATTTGAAGATGGTATGAATACTATGACAGATGCGGTCACAGATGGATTTATAGATACAATAGAAGCTGCTACTGTACAAGTTAGACTTAATAAAAGACTAGAAAAAGAAAGAATAGATTTAATTAAAAACTCTTCAGATGAGCAACTTAGAATAATTAGAGATACACAAGATTCAATTGCAGACGCAACTTTTAAAACAGGCGCTATAGCAGAAATAGCTGTTAGAAAAATACTAGCAGTATCTTCTGCTTTTGGTACCTTTGAACAAGGATTAGTAGGTTTTTATAATAACTTAGTACAATCATCAGATAACTTTACTAGAACTTTAAGTGCTTCTGTAGTTAGTAGTATACAAGCAGCAGGTATAGTAATAGATGATGAGTTAGATACTAATTTCTTAGGTACACTAACTAATTTTGCTACACTATCTAAAAGTGGTTCTTCAAGTGTTCAAGCACTATCTACTGCGTTAGAACAATTAAATTATCAGTTAGAGATTGGAGAGACTATAGACACTGACACTTATAAAGAGGGAGTGGCCTTTTTACAGTCTTCCTTTATGGAGTTTTTAGATTTATTTAGTGGTATGTCTAATGCCTTTAGAGAAGCAGAATCAAACCTTGATAATTTTAAAACTACTTTACACTCTTCTTTCACCTCTATAACTGATGAACTAGAAGCTTTACTTAAAACTTTAGTAACTACTTATAGAACTACTTTAGCAGATGTTAAGACTATGTATCAAGAAGCAGTATCTCAACAAAAAGAAGCAGAAGAGTCATTATATGGAGTATTATTTAGTGCGCAAAATGCCTTTATAGATGCTGGAGGACATTTAGATGGTCACATATCTAGAATAGATGATATTGTAAAAGGTTTAGATCCTACATATCAGGGATATGCAGGATTAGATCAGTATTTAAAACAACTTCAAATAGATGTTCAAGCAGGTATCACTTCTTTAGGCGATATAAACACATCTCAATCTTTAGCAGCACTACAAACTAATCTTTCTAATAGTTTAGCAGACTTAGCCATACTTCAAACACTTCCTGATTCTGCAGATAAATTTGTAAAAATAAGTAGAAAACTTTCAGAAATAGATGATATTAATAATCAAATATCTGCAGGAACTCAATCTACAGACGCACTAAAAGAAGCTACGTTAGACTTACTAAAAGTTGAAGAAGAGCTAAACTTTAATAATACTACTGCAGGACTACAACAAGTAGACTTAACCTTACAAGGTATAAGTCAAGATTTGCTTCAAAATGCTATAGATGCTAGAACTGCATTTAATACTTCTAATCAACTTTTAGATGATTTCACTACAGCTTTAAACGCTAATTTTACTCCTAATTTAGTAGCTTCTACTACTGCTGTTAATAGCAGCACATTAAGTCTGTCTTCCTTTATAGCAGAGATGCAATCTGCTAATCAAGTATTTTCAGACATAACTACTGCGGTTTCTGCTATAAATGCTACAGGAATTCAAGAAATAATAGATACCTTAGATGTAATATCTAACCCTACGGATGAAGTGAATGTAGATGTAGTAGATACTAGTTATAGAGGTATTTCAGATTTAAACGATATTTTAAGTAACTTTACTGGCATAGTCGCTGCCAAAACTGCTTTTGAAAATCTATATGGATCAATAGCTGCAGTAACTCCTGTTTTACCTTTACAAGAATTTAATGACTTAAATGCTGAATTTATAAATTTAGAAAATACAATAACTTCATTACTAGGTACTATGGGTAATAATAGTATTGCGGATATGGATGCAACTTTTGAGCAATTTGTATTAGACTCTATAGCTTTATTACAGAATCCTTTAACTTTATCAGGAGTTTCTACTTCAGGTTCTACAACTAATATAGCTGCTCAAGCTATTACAGGTTCAGGAGCTGTTAATAATCCTCAAATAAGTACTCAAACTTCTTTACTTCAACAAATTTTAACTCAAGGTTTAGGGGTTCAGAGTCCTGGCTACTTATTCTACACTAATCAAATATTAGAGCAAATAAGAACAGTATTAGAAGATATGTTAGTATTACAAGGAGGCACTCTACCTACTTATGCTAATATCACTTCTACCTTTACTGCTCCTACAGCAACTGGAAGTACTACTACTGCTACTGTGCCTACAGGAACTACTACAGGATTACCTAGTTTAAATCAATCAGGAATACTAGGCCTTACGGGTCAGCTATTTGAAGTAGAAGAGCCTATAACTAGACCTGCTGATTATTTTTATATTGTAATACCTAAACTTGTTGCTATAGACGAATTTTATATAGTAGACCCTATTGAAGTAGATTATGAGTTTTTCTTTGATCTAACTCCTGTATCTGTTACTTCTATAGACACTGGTAATGGAGGGGATCATTTCTTTAATATAACTACAGTAGATACTGATTTTGATAAATGGTTTAATGCTCCAACTTTAATAGACACTGAATATAGTAAATGGTTTAATGATCCCACTGTAATAGATACTAACTTTAATAAGTGGTTAAAAATTGTAGAAGAAGAAACAGGTATTTTTGATTGGGTCACAATAACTAAGTCTGCAGCTAATTATCAAACATTCTTTGAGGCACCTACTAAGGTAAATCACTCTGTAGCTACTTGGTATAACTTACCTACCAAGTTAGATAATACAGCTAATTTATGGTATAACTTACCTACCAAGAAAGATATAGACTATACAGATTGGTTTACGTTAAATAAAGTAGCTGTTAAATACTCGCAGTTTTTTGATCCCGAAGATAAAATAGCTTTAACAGATCATATAGATCCTGTTACAGTAGCTGCAGATTCTTTATTTACTATAAACAAAAACTCAAAAGATGCTGATGATTTATACTCTATAAACTCTATAGAAAAAGACTATTCAACCTTCTTTAAAATAACAGCTAAAGATTTTGATTATACAGATTTCTTTAAAATAGTTGAAAAAGATATTACTGATTTTATACAAATATCAAAATCCACAAAGACGGCTATAGAGCTATTCACTATTCAAAAAAGTGAAGTAACAGGTAGCACTTTATTTTCTATAACAGCAGATTCAGTAGCAGCGTCTACACTTATAACTGTAAAGGCCAATAATAGAATACAAGTAGGAGCAGATGAGATATTTGATAAACCTACCTCAAAAATGGCTTTAAGCTTGTCAGATATATTTAGTAATTATGAAAGCGGTGCTTTTGATTGGACAAAAGCTGTAATAAGTGTAGGCCAAGTAATTAATGAGGACAAGCTTAAAGAAGGTCTGGCAAATAAGGCTATTCTTGCTACGGGTGATATTTTTGATAACTGGAACGGTTCAGGCTTTGATATTGATAGTGTTGACATTAGCTACTTAGATTTATTTAACTTAGCAGTTACAGATATAGAATATACAACACTATTTAAACTGCCTAATGATGCAGGCAAAGAAAGTTTACACTGGAGTAGCTGGTTTAAAGTAGATCCTGCAGATAAAATGGATGCAAGAGATTTATTTACTTTTATATCTCCTGAACCCGTATCCGCCCTTGATTTATTTAATCCTACATCTCAATCGGTAGATGGGTCTGCTCTTTTTGTATTAAGTAATACTTTACAAAAAATAGATGCTAATAATCTTTATGACATTGAAAAAGAAACTAAAGCGGCTACTGACTTCTTTACTATTACAGGAGTGCAACTTAAAGGCGCAGACTTTATTGATTTAAGTTACTTAGCCGACTCTAAATATATAGCAGAAGCTAAGAATGTATTAGACGTTACCGGTAAGCTTACTGTTCAATCTTCTGATGTATTCAAAGTATCCGGTACTTTAGATAAAACAGCTAATCAAGTATATAATATAACCAAGAGTGATAAAGCAGGAGCTGCTTTCTGGGAAGTTACTGCTAGTGAGCAATCAGGGGCTTCTTTCTTTACGCCTACTAAAAGTGAATTAGCAGGTTTAAATTTCTTTAGTCCTACTCAAAGCACTATAACAGCTAACGATTTATTTAACTTTAATAAAGTAAAAATAGATGTTAGCACTATGTTTGAATCTGAGTTATCTACTCTAACAGATGCAGTTAATGATCAAGATAGCTACTTAATTACTAACTATGGCAAATTAGAAACTATAAAAAGTTATACTAAAGTATCTAGTGAGAAGCTTACAAATATCGCAAAAGCAGATTCAGATTTTCATGCTGCTATATTAGAAGATACTGCCTACTTAGAAACTATTGCTACCTCTTTAGGAGATTTAGCTGATATTAAAGCTAATACTGCCGATATTAAAACTAATACTTCTGTAAACGTATCTAAGCTTACTAAAATAGAAAATAATACAGACGGTATAGAAGAGAAATTAGATCATATTTCTGATGATTTAGATGGTATTGCAAAAGACTTGGCAGATAAATTAGATCATATTTCTGATAATTTGGATACTTTAGAAAAAACTGCAAACGCTATTGAAGGGTATGTATTATATCTACCTGGCATGTCTACAGAGCTTACCGATCAAGGAAAAACTTTGGTTACTATAGATAGTGTATTAGACGCTATAGAAATAGACACTTCAAATATGGTTACCTACCTAGAAAGCATAGCTACTAATAGTGCATATCTTAAAACAATAGATCAAGATACAAGCCATTTAAAAACTAATGCAGATAATAAAATCTCTCATATTTCTGGTAATTTAGATGATATAATAAGTAATACAGATAAGAACAGAACTCGCTATAAATACTCAGGCGCTACATCAGTTAACTTAGCAACTGGAGGTCCTGTAGTGGGGCCAGGAACTTCTACTAGCGACTCTATTCCTGCCAACTTGTCCAACGGTGAGTATGTAATAAAAGCTTCTTCTGCTAAAAGTATGGGTAGAGAGGTGTTAGACATGCTTAATTCTACAGGGTCTATATCCTCACTAGGTAGAAAAGGAGATACAGAATTAGCGCATATTAACACTGTAGAAGCACAAATGCTTAAGTCAATAGGTGGTTCAGGCTCTAAAAATCCTCTTTCTGGTCTTAAAGAGTTTTTCTTTGATGACTTTAATCCTTTAACAGGTCTTAAAGACGCTGCACTCTCTGCTGCTAAATCAATTATAAGTAACACAAATAATCCAGAAGGTTATAGGCCAGAAAAAATAGGTAGTAATGCTAGTTGGAATACCGCAAACTTTGCTAATAATACTTTTGCTAAAAAAGTACTAGTAGAGCTTACAAGATATATAGCAGCTAATAGAGATGGAAAAGCCTTTACTCACTCTCAAGCCTTTAACTCTATTTCTGATGCATGGTTTGAGTATGATAAACCTAATATTATACAATTTAATAGAGGTTCCTCGTTTAACAACGGTATCAGAGGTACAAGTAGTATAAGTAGCTTAATAACAAGACTTCAAAATGCTTATCCTTCTTTTGCTAACGGTGGTGAGATTTCAGGTGCTGGTACTAGTACTAGTGACTCTATAATGGCTATGTTGTCGGACGGTGAGTATATTATTAGAAATTCATCTGTTGACAATGTGGGGGTAAATACTTTAGACTATATAAATAATACGGGACAACTACCTCAAGGCGACACTAATGTAGAAGTAAATATTACTAATAATGGGTCTCCAGTGGACGTAGAAGCTGAGCCTAAAGTTAGTATAATAGACGGTAAGGTAGTGGTAGATGTTATACTTAAAGATTTAAGAACTAATGGTCCTATTAAGAAGACTATTAAGAAGATAAAGTAGAGGGACATGGCAACATACACATATCCAGATGATGCGTCAATGGACGATAGAAAACCAGATAGGGGCTATAGCATTGCTAGAGCCCCTAATAATACATCTTTTAGCTCTGTTTTAGGCTATGAAAAAAGAAAAAGATTATCTAGAAAGGTACTAAGAAAATTTACTTTTAGCTATACAAATATAAGTGAGGCTAGAAAAACTAGTATTGAAAATTTTTACTTAGACAGAGGTGGAAACTTTGAGACTTTTAAATTAGACTTAGCTCATTTTGGACTATCAGGAACCGCTAATGTTAAGTTTTCTGAATCTTTAGATATAAACCATGTAATCTCTGGTGATAATACTGATATATTTAACATATCTCTAATACTAACTGAGGTGGCTTAATGTCTTCTCGTTCGTATGATTTTATACTTACACTGGCTGATACAAGTAGCTTTTCTGTAGGAAATTCTGTGCTAGGAGTTTCTTCTAATGCTTTTGGTCAAGTAATATCTAAAGATAGCAGTAATCTAAAAGTAAAAGTAGCTAATTCTAAACACTACTTTATTTCTTCAGAAAATATAATTTCTAATGTGACAGTCAATACGTCTGCTACATATCAACAATCTTTTACTTCTACTCCTATAGTAATAGACAGTAATTCTTATTCTATAAACGGTACAAGTAATACTTTTGCGCTACCTCATGTCCCCTTACATAAAGCAGAAATTGAAATATATGCTGATAATGTATTTATAGAATCTGAAAAATATGTATGGCCTAGTACAGTTTTAGATGATGTAGGTGTAGATTTTAAAGACATAGAGATAATAACTTTTCCCGCAGCAAATGATAGAGCTATAGTATCTAGTGCTAATTTTCCTACTACGGGTACTAATAATTTAACCTTAAAAGTATCTACAGGAGATAAAGATTCTTTATCTTTTTTAGGCTCTAACACGCCTACTACTCAAATACAAACAGGAGCTAGTACCATAACTACTATACATCCTTCTAATTTTGTGCTAAATAGAAATGCTTTTGAAGAAGAACCTATTGTAAGATTATACTCTATTTATTATCCAGGAGAGTGGTATCCTGCTAATGATAAGGGTAATCCAACAGCAGAGGGTACAGGAAGACCTTGGCCTTACGGTTTTCCTATTAGATACGCAGAAATAATAGGAGAAGACTTTTCTATTGATGACTATACAATAACTCATCAAAGTAATAATTATGTATCTTTTCCTATTAACTATCCTGGAATATCTATTAGTTCTGATGGGTCTATAGGAGAGATAGACTTAGAAATAAGTAGTATTGATTTATCTCTACCTACCTTAGTAGAAGATCCGTTTTTAGTAGGCTATAATAATACTTCTGCAATATCTAGCACAGTTAATGGTGAAGTACTAACTAATATTGATCCAAGGACTGTACTTTCTAATCCTTCTTATGACGCAAATATAGTAGATTCTAGAGGAGAAAACCAGCCTTATGATCATTCTACTACTATTTCTCTAGGAGAAGAATGGGTATCTTTGATGCCTGATAGTAGAGACTTACTAGGAGCAGTAGTAGAGGTAAGAAGCTACTATGCATCTTCACTAGAGTATTGGCCTGAGTTTTCTATTATAAGTAGTGTATCTGGAAACTCTATAGGCTTAGAATCTACAGCTCCTTATAGAGTAGGAGACACAGTTAATAGTAATGTAAGTACTAGCACTGCTACTATCACTGCTGTATATAGTAATAACTATATAAAATTAGATCAGTCTATTTCTGGTGCTGTGATAGGAGATAAGCTTTTAATAAATAATAGTAATTATGATCCTGATGCTTATGTAGAAAGAAAATTTACAATTAATAAACTTAACTCATATAATGATTCTTCTATTAGTTTCAACTTAGGAAGCAGAACAACTAATTTGCTAAAAGAAGTCCCAAGAAGAAAATTTTATAAAAACACTTGTCCTTGGAAATATAAAGGAGTAGAGTGTAAGTATCCTAGTGGTGGCACAGGAGTAATTAGCAATAGTATACTACCTAAAACTGCTAATGGTATGTTTACTATAAACAATGTAGCTACTTCTGATCCCAACTTAGATAAATGTTCTAAAAGTATATCTGCTTGTAGATTAAGAAATAATCTGTTAAATTGGGGAGGGTTTCCTGGTGTTAGAAACAAAATTTAAATTACTGTTAGACGCTATAGGAAAATATTCTCAGTCTCAATATCCTTTAGAGGCTTGTGGGATAATTACTTTAGATTTTGAGTTTATACCTAGCAATAACTTAAGTAATAATCCTAGACATAGTTTTATAATCGATCCTATTATTGTTAATAAGTATGATGGAAATATATGGGGTATTTTTCACTCTCACACAGATGAAAAGTTCGAGACCCCCTCCGAGTTAGATATGTCTTTAACAGTATATCCAGACATAAAATTTATATTATTCAATAATAAAAATTATTACATATATTGGTACGACACAGATAAAAATATTAAAAGGTACGAAAAGTTTAATGAAGATCACTGTAAATATTAATAAGCCTCTTAGATCTTTCTTTGATGATAGATCTTCTATAATACTAGATGCATCAGACTATTTTGATATATACTCTGGTCTTAAGAATATGTTTCCTAAATTTAATAAGTTACTAAATTCTATAAAAAATACAGAGTCTAAATTTCAAGACGTAGTATTTATAGAAGATAATAAAATTATAGACGTATCTAAATTTAAACTAATAATTAAAGAAAACTTAGCAGTATCGTTAACTCCCGTATTTTTTGGCGCAGCTCCCTCTTATACTTTTTCTAATCTATATAGCGATATCAAATCTAGTTTTATGTATCCTTTATTCGGTTTATCTACTGCTAGTACAGAGTCTTCTGACTTTGAAGGATTAGATAAAAGAATACTAGACTCATCCTTATTTGGAAGAGCAGAAGAAGTATATGCAGCAGGTATGAGAACAGAAAATGATGTATTTGGAGAATTACAAATTAATACTAATGCAAAACTACCTATAGGACTTCACTATGGTCTTGTAAGAGTATCAGGTACTTTAATAAATAACTACACTAAAACATATAGATGTGATCCTGATGTGTTTAGAGTAAAGGATGTAATACCTTAATGGCTATTTCACCACTAACCCTGTCTGTAGGTCAAAATCAAACATTTCAAAAGCAATTAACTAAACTAAATACAGATATTCAGTTTAGTCATGTCGCTATTGGTGAAGGACCTATATACAGAATAAATCCTAACGGTGTTCAAGATATTAGAATAGATGGTAAGTTTATTGATGATTTAATAACTGTTAATAATGAACCAGATCCTTATGTTTTTCAATATAAAAGTACTACTGGCAGTATTAATCAGCAAGTACTTACTCCTTTTAGTGACGAAGTAACAAACAATATAAGGTTTTCCTCTCCTATTGTTCTTAAATCTGGACAGATAAAAGGTGTTGTAACAGGAGTGCCTGAAGCTAATGTAGTATTTTTTCCTACTTCTGCTTCTGTAGGGGATAATCCTATAGACACTTTAGTGTTTAAATTTTCTGTAGAAGAACTATATAAACAAGATACTAATAATAACTCTACTACAGGGCCTCAGAATCAAAGATTAGATTTAAGAATAGTAGTACACGACAGGAATGAAACAACTAACATAAATAATTATATTGCTTTAGTACAGCACTCTTTCACTGAGACTATTACTTTTGATACTATATTAGAGGTGCCTATAAGCATACCTTCAGCTAATCAAAGCGAAAATGGATATAGAGTATCTGTATTAAAAGGCTCTGACGACACTTTAGATTCTGAGATTAGTTCTGAAGTTTCTTTTTTAGGATTTAATGAAATATCCCACGAACCTTTCTCTTATCCTAGAACAGCTAGTATAGGCTATGCCTTAAAAGCTACAGGACTGAGATCAGATGCTGTTTTAAATTACTCTAGTTTAGTAAAAGGTCTTATAGTCAAAGTTCCTTCTAATTATGATCAACCTATATTAAGTAATGGAGAAGTAGATTGGAGAGAAGTAGAAGTTGATGCTATAACTTCTACCGGGTACGAACTTCAATCCTCTCCAGGAACTATTCAATTTGATGCTAATCCTGTAGTTTATAAAGGTATTTGGGACGGTACTTTTAAGTATGATTGGACTCAGAACCCTGCATGGATTATATATGATTTATTAACTAATACTTCTTACGGCTATGGAATACCCGAATCATATGTAGACAAATATAACTTTTATAAAGCTTCACAAATATTTGACGCAGTAGAGCCTGAAACAGGAAAATTTATAGGTGTTGAAACATATGCTGACGGTAGTATACGTCATAAACCTAGAGGACAATTTACTTCTATACTAGAAGATCAAATAGGTTTATCTTCATCTAAAATAATAAAAGAAAGAAGAATAGTATGTGATCTTAGTGTTACAGACTCTATAGAAACTTATGATCTTATAAATAAAATAGTAGCATCTGCCAAAGGTTATTTAGAAATTAGTAATGATAAGATAGGATTGGTGTTAGACTATCCTAATTCTCTTCCAGAACAAATGTTTAATGAGGTTAATTTAACAGAAATAAAATACTCAGGAAATAGAGCAGAGGATTACGTAACGGCGGTAGAAGTTTCTTTTAATGATGGTGCTAATAATTATAATAAAGACTTAATAAAGATATATGATCCTGATTCTGATATGCTAGAAGAAAAAGTAGCTAGTATAGACTTAATAGGCTGCTCTAGAAGAAGTGAGGCTATTAGATTTGCTCAATACATATTAGCCTCTAAAAAATATGTAAAAAGAAAAGTAGAATTTTCTACTTTTGTAACTACATCAGATTTAACTCCTGGAACTATTGTTTCTTTATCTACTCAGACAGTAGGATCTATATACGGATACAATGGTATTATTCAAGATAACTCTGCGGCTAGCAGCGCTACAACAAATTTAAAACTACAACACATTTCTTATCCTCCAATTTCTAATGCCGTATTTGAAAGTAATACTCAACCTCTAGCGTTACGTCACTACAGTCAAGAAAGTGGTAAATCTGAGCTTTATATTATAAGTAACACTCAAGTTTCTTACGCTACTACTGGTAATGTACAAGGATCTTTGTCTGGCTATGATTTTATAGAAGTTAAAGCTTTAAGTAAATGGGACCCTTTAGTAAATACTTTTGTAGGAATTAGTACTTTTGATCCTTTTAATACTCCTAAAGAAAAAGATTTATGGGCTCTTGGAGAAATAGACCCTAGTAACTATTACTCTACTAACGCTGCAAAGTTATTTAGAGTAGACTCTATATATATGCCCTCTGGTGCAGAAACTAGTATTTCTGCTAGTGAATATGTACCAAAAGTATATATAGACAGTGAAAATATTATAAACTTTGAGCCTATACCTATTAAAACAATAGCTAATCCTCTTATAAAACCTGCCCCTCCTATATTTTCTATTAGCCCTGTTTATACTAATACAGGTGCTGGTAATCCAATTTTAAACTTTTTATTTAATGTACAAAGCAGCTCGAATATTCAAATAGCTCAAGCTTTTATACCTAGTTCAAGCTTTGTACCTGTATTGGGGGCTATATAATGGCTAATTTAACTTTCTTAGTGGCTAACACCACTCCTTTTGTAGGGCAGCCTTCTGCAGCCTTATTTGGTAAAAACGGGTCTAAGTCCTCTTTAGGTACTGTAAAACCTTTAGTTCTAAACACAGAATTAATAGATACTAGTATTACTTTTTCTGTTTCTAATCTGCACTTAATGTATGATGATAACTTTGACTCTCACTTACTAGAGGCTAGAAATAATACTCAGCTAGTAACTCTTAAAGGTCAGTCGCCAGATAACTTATTAAGGTATAATTTAAATATAAAATCAGCGTCTAATACCGCAGGAGTAGCTGAAAATACAGTAGGTCACGATTCTACCTTAGTTGCTTTAAGCTCTAATATAACTTCTTTTGATATTACAGCTAATACTTTAACTATAGACTATAATACTGCAGAGGTAGCGACAGTAGTTAAAAATGCTTTACTACCTTCTCCTTTTTATGTTGAGCTTCAACAATTAATAGAGCCTACAATATCTAGTTCTAATACTTTTTTTATATCTGGTGATCTTAATATCCTATCTAATACGCATAACGTAGCCAATCAAGCAGGAACTATGCTTTTACCTATAGGAGTAGCCCCTCCTGCTAAAGGTCTAATAAGTACTTTTGTGAATGGGAGCTTAGTTGAAGAAGAAGTAACTGAGTTTTCTTGGTCTGCAGGAGATAATTATATAAACCATAATATATCATCAAGCGACTTAGAAATAATTACTTCAGTAGAAAACTACTCTTCTCCTGCATTTGAATCTAAAGATAATATATTTATAGTTGATAATGAGCAATTAAATACAATAAATTCAGTATCTTATATAGCTAGCTCTCCCACGTATAACACATCTTTAACTGCCTCTGATTTTTTTAAAGTAACGCTTACAGATAATATTGCTTCTTCAGTGGGTAAGACTACTATAATGAACACATCAGAAGATTTAATTGCTGATATTAGTTCTATTGACACTATAAACAAACAAGTGACCCTTACCTATGACGAACTTAAATATGATAAAGGATATGAGCTTGCAAATAATGGTGTTTATATATTATGTCCTTTTAGCTATAATGACTTTAACTCTGTAACTTTAGTAGACAACAAAATACAAACTCCAGCTACAGCAGGCGTATTTGTATTTCAGGTATCTGCCGTAAATGAGTTTAATAGGTCTAGTGTGCCTATTACTCAATCTGTAGCTACAGCTTATCCACCATTAGGACAAGTATCTGAGACTGAAGTGGTGTTAACTGAAAACTTATTTAGAGATAGAACTAAAGGAGTAATGTCTAGAGTAATTGGGCAATTTCCTCACATTATAAATAGAAATGTAAAAACATACGATATAAGCTATAAAATAGTTCAATTATCAGGAGCAGATTCTCATCCTAGTGGTATGACTAATTTTACTAGTTTTATGGTAGATGCTAATGAGGCCGGAGAAGACGGTAACATTCACTTTGTTATAAGTAACTTAGATTTAGGACAAGCAGGAAACACTTACTCCCTTCAAGTAAAGATTTTACCTATAAATGGTCTTATATCTGGAATACCAGTATATAAATCTTTAACGCTATCAGGTAAATCTGATAGGCCTTTAGAATTAAATAGTTTTAACATAACCCAAACTAATGACTCTATAGTTTTTGATGTAGAATATCCTGTAGATTCACAAAATAATTTAGATGAGTTAGATATCTTACATACAGAAGTAAGATCTTTAAAACCTGTAGTAGGAATAGACAATCAAAACAATATTAATGATGCTTTTTTAAGGGGAGATAAAGTAATGCTATTACCCCATCCTTTAAGTAGGGCTGAAGTATCTTTAGACAGATTTACATCAGGATCCTATACCTTTACTGCTAAGACTGTTGATACTAGCGGTAATTATTCTTTAAATGCTTTAGCTAGAAATTTACAAGTAGAAATATCTACACAAACTGATACGCTAGCTATTTGGAATGAGGCTGCTCCTAATACTAATATATCTTCTTCAGTAGGGAACTATAACTATGGGGATAACGTTTTTGTAGGAGTTACAGAAGTAGATAACGGAGGATTAGTATATCACATAGATCCTATAACTTCTCCTATACTAGGAGTAGATACTCCGTCCAGCTTAGCAGAAGATGCTAATGCTTCTGCTAATGGGTTTTCATGGGCGCAAGGCCAGAGTCAAGGCTTTGATAAAACTGACTTACTTATTACTTCTGCTAACTCTGTTTATATTAGCCCTGTTAGAGATTTAGGATCTGTAGTAAGAGGTAATATTGTTGTATCTAGTTTAGTTAATTCTTCATTGTTAGAAAAGTTTTTAGAAGTATCACAAGATTTAATAGTGGGAGTATCTGAAGGACATAGTTCTCATGCTAATGTTTTATTTGATTCTGATTTTGAAATAGGTACTGTAACAGGCTATAATAATTCAGAATCTTCTTTTTCCTTTAGCAATACTCATAATACTATTATTGACGGTTCTGCCAATAATAAAGTATTTGTAATTGTAAATCCAGGACAGGAAGTCATAGGTTCTATGGACGCTGCAGACGATGTTTCTAATATACATAGTTATGCTCTTATAGCAGGCGCTATAAATACTAATGCTATAGAACTCAGTGCCGTATACTATGCTAATGGAAAGCCCGTGCCTACAGGCAACTCTACTAATAGTACTGCTCTTTCTAACATAACTCAATCTGGCAGTACTTATAAATTAGTAGATATGAATCAATTTGTAGATGCTTTTGGAGCTAGAGACTTTTCTCCTGATGTAGAAGTATCTAAAAACGTTTATGTGAGATTCTCATCTGCTAATGTTTTTGAAACTTCTGATAATGTTTCTTCTAAACCTCATGGAAATGTTAACATTTCTTTGTTTGATGAAGGGGATGATGATGAAAACTGGCAATCAAACTACTTTGGTTTAAGACGCTTTAGATATTTTCAAGTTAAAACTGAATTTGATATAAATGATTACGGAGACTCAGCAAATACCTTTATAGATGAACTAAACTATGAAGTTAGGGGCATAAAAAAAGAATTTACAACAGTTGTGAGCTCTGCTAATAAAGTTCAAGGAAACTTAGTAGTAGACTATAGCAGTGCAGAATTTTTTAGAACACCTACAGTGTTTACTCAAATACTATCGGCTAATACCAGCCTCATATCTAGAACTAGCGATTTGACAAATGAAAGTTGCAATGTTACTATATTTAATACACAGAATGGAAATGTTGTTGACAATGCAGATGTCGAAATAACTATTTCAGCTACAGGAGCATAAGATGGCTATAACTACTTCAAATACTTTTCATACAGCTGCTATCTCTGACACTATATCAAGTGCCAGAGGATATTGGAATTCTAGTTTTCAAGCACTGCTAAGAAATTTTAATAGTGCCAATGCTACTCCTAATTCTAATAATTTAAATTTTGAAGGAGCACTCACTACTGAGCCTGACGGTATGTTATATTATAATAATACTACTGGAGGGATGTACTTACATACTACTAAGTTTGGTCAAGGTCCTTACGGTAATTTTAGAAGAGCAGGACTAGGCACTAGACCCTACACTACTGTAGCAGCTGCTGCACTAGATAGTGCTGCATTAGACCCTGGAGAGTTAATAGTAGTAATTAATGATACAGGAGGCACTGCTGCTAATAATAGAGTTTATTTAGTATCAGATGATAATAAACATTTAATTGATGTAGGAATACCTACTACAGACGGGGTTATAGCTAATAATACTATAGTATCGAAAAGTATTACAGGAAATGAAATAGCAGATAACGCTATTACTTCAGATCACATAGCTCCAGGTACTGTTATTGAAACGGATTTTGCAGATGAGTCAGTTACAGATAGTAAATTAGACTCTTCCCTAGTTATGTTGAGCATGGTACTATAATGTTTTCAAAAGTTTTATTTGGATTTTTGTTAGCTAGTCTTACTGCTTCTGGATTTTTATTTTGGCAAAATAACGTCTTAAAAGAGAATCTAGTGAAAATAGAAGCAGTTTATGAGCGTCAAAAAACGACTATTTTAAAAATGGAAAAAAGTTTTTCAACTTCTGTTGAAGAAAATTCTAGATTACAAAAAGCTTTAACAGCACAAGAAAACGCTATAGATAGTTTACGAAAGACACTAACTAAACATGACTTAACTAAGATTGCTAAATCTAAACCAGAAATATTAGAAAAGAAGATAAATGATGCGACTAACGAATTATTTAATGATATTACCTCTTTTACTAGCGACTAGTTGTGGTATAATACCTAGAGAAATAGAAGTTGTTGAAACTGAAATAGAAATTCCTATTATTTTTCAAGACTCTCCTAAGCCTGTTGAAACTTATCCGATAAATTTTAAAGTTATCAATGAAGAGAACTTAGAAGCTTTTTTAAATGAGCTTAGATCTTTAGAAGGTGAGGTAGTTTTTGTGGCTTTAGATGTTAGAGACTATGAAAAATTAGCACTAAATACTCAGGATCTAGTTAGATATATAAAACAACAAAAAGAAATAATAATTTACTATGAAACACTATTAGAGGGAGATTAAAGTGTTACATTAATATAAGGCTTTAAATAATATATTATTTATAGCATACGGAGGCGATATAAATGATAGATCCAATAACGGCTATTAGCGCAGCAACAGCTGCGTTTAATGGTGTGAAAAAGCTTGTTGCTGCCGGTAGAGAGATAGAAGATGTAGTAGGTCAACTAGGTAAATGGTATGGCGCAGCTGCTGACTTAAACCGAGCAGAGCAACAAAGAAAAAACCCCCCTATATTCAGTAAACTATTCAATGGGGGTTCAATAGAAGAAGAAGCTTTAGGTATAATAGTACAAAAGAAAAAATTAGAAGAACAAGAAAAGCAACTTCAAGACTTACTAAACATAAGATTTGGTTTTGGTACTTGGAAAGAGATGGTAGAACTTCGTCGCAAAATTAAAAAAGAACGAGAAGAGACTATGTATAAACAAGAAGAGCGTAAAGCGGCTTTTTTTGAGGGGTTACTTCTTATATTTTTAATCACTTTAGGTGCAGGAGTCATAGGTATAACTACATTTTTAGTGGGTACCGGCGCTGGTTGGTGGTAATATGGCCTTTAGTCTACACTACTCTAACTATGATCTTTATTGATAATCAACCCCCTTCAACCTTAGTACGAGTATGTAGATATCAACATCCAGAAATTGTATGGAAAAAGCGTCAATACTGGATATGGGAGTGGCAGCAATGCCCTCCAGGAATTATTAGAGATAATTAATTTCAAAGGAGAACTACATATGGCAGCAGCAAAAACACTACAGCCTGACTCTATTTTTGCAGAGCTAGATACAGATGGTGATGGAGTTATTACAGACGAAGAAATGGCACGCGCAAAAGAAATAGCTGAATTTGAACATAAGCGTAAAATGCAAGAAAATGAAGATAAGAAAGAAGATCAAATCAGAGCTATGGCGTGGTTTGCTCTTTGGGGCATGCTATTATATCCTATATTAATACTAGCAACTTCTTTCTTAGGAGTAAAAGACGCCGCACAATTAATAGGAGATATAGCTCCTACTTATTTTGTAGCTATTGCAGGATTAGTTGCAGCATTCTTTGGTGCACAGGCGTATTCAAAAAATAAAGCTAATGCTGATAAAAAATAAAAGGAGATAAGAAATTGGAAAATAAATATCAAAAATGGATAGACATGGCAACAGCTGTAGATTCTTGGAGAATTTTTCCTAGACTATTTATTACTACTTATATATACTTATTATATAAAGTAGTTGTATGGTATATGGGAATAGAAGATCCTACGATGGAGCAATCAGGCCTAGTAAGCATAGTAGTTGGTGCTGGGGCTGCATGGTTTGGTTTATATACCGGATCAGGAAAAACTAAATAAAAAAAGTAAATGTTACTATAGAAGATTTAATTCTGTTTATAGTAATTTTAATTGTATGGTTAGATACCTCTTGGTTGGATATATACTATTCAAATCATATACTTAGAGTACAAGAGTTTGTTTTAAGTATCTTTCCTTTTATATCTGTTTTATTATATTAAACTAAAAAGAGGGCTTTCGCCCTCTTTTTTTTTATCCAGTTGCTTCTTTCATAGTTGAAAAATAGTTTCTTGAGTAGTAACTTTCAAGTTCTTTATAACTTCCTAGTAGCTTACCGTTTTGATAAATACAAGGGGAATAGTTTAAACCTTTTCCTATAGCTTCTTGAGCAGAAGACTGACTATGTGTTTGATGATGAATATGTTGTTCTCCATGCTTTCTTAATAAATCTAAGGCTTTTTGAGACCAGTCACAGTTTGGAATAGACACCATACTCCAAACTACTTTTTTGGAGTTATCTTTTAGCCAGCTTGCTGGCTTAGGCGGAGACGGTATAGTCTCTTCTTTTTTTATGGGTGTAGCCTTCTTAATAGTATTACTCTTATTAGTAGTTTTAGGTGTTGTAATAGTTTTTTCTGTCATAATTAACTCCTTTAGTGTACTATGCCTAAAATATCAGATTCTTTTACTATTAGAAGATCTTCTCCATCAATAGTTACTTCTGTTCCTGACCATTTACCAAACAAAATAGTATCTCCAGTAGATACAGATAAGGGTATTAATTCTCCGTTATCTTTTCTTAGTCCTTTACCACAAGCTACTACCGTACCCTCTGCAGGTTTTTCTTTAGCACTTTCAGGAATTATAATACCCCCAGAAGTAGTTTCTTCTACTTCTGTTCGCCTAATAAGTACACGATCTTGAAGAGGTGTTAATGCCATAATATTTTCTCCTTATGTTAATTTATTTACTATCGGGAATATAGATGCAATAGCCTTTGCACAAGCATGTGCAATATCCATATGCTCCTGCTGTGTACCATTAGCACCACGTAGTTCAATGTAATGTACCCAACTACGTAGAGTTCCATTCATATATAAACGTGTTTTAGTATTTCCTTCTGGTAATACTGCACGAGCTTGTTCTTTGGCAATACCATTCGCAATTGCCCAGTCGTATGCGTTTGATGCAGCCGCCCATACATTTCGTTGATGTTGTTCCCATGAAACATGTAAATTTACATCATCTGTAATTATACTGTTTTGTCTGTTCTTAGTGTCTTGTAATCGTGCTTTACGCATTACAAATGCATTTCCCATCTCTGAGGGTTCTGCATAGCGTTGGCTAAATTCTTGAAATGCAAATGAACGATGACGCACTATCTGGTGTGCAATATCACGTGTTGTTTCTATCTCCATTACAGCATTTGCCATTTCTAAGGGTGACCAATGTTGATGCTTAATTAAATACTTAATAAGTCTTTCACTGGTTTCTGTATTGATCTGTGCGCTAGGGTTTGATACTTTTGCACAAAAAGCAATTAATTCTTGTAAGTTAGTTAATCCTTCTTCTTCAAATATATCTGTAGCCTTACTATAGCTTATTAATCTTACTTTCATTATTATACCTTTGCTAGGGCTTCGCCCATTATTGTTTTTATAACTTCAGGGTTTTCTGACATATTAATAGCTTCTTCTAAATAAGTATTTAGATCCATTAGTTGTTTATTAAGTAATAATATTTCTTTACCACTATTCAAGTTTTGTATATATTTAGCTTTACCTGCTATAGGTAGATTGTTTATTAAATTATCTAGACTTTTGTATTCTTTTACTAAGGATTGACTACGTTTTTTACCTATACCATCAATACCCATAATACCATCACTCTTATCGCCCTCAATAATCCTAGAAAATAGAAACTCTTGAGGAGTAAATTGCCAATCTTCGTGTAAAGAGTCTAGAGTTATCTCTTTTCTAGAGAATAGATTGAATATATTAACATTATGGTCTAATAGTTGATATAAGTCTCTATCACTAGAGACAATCCATACGTTATCGTATTGCTCTTTTAAATTATTTGCTAAATAAGTTATTAGGTCATCAGCTTCAATACCTTTGAACTTATAGTGTTCAAAAGGTAATAATTCTGTAGTGTCTTTTAAACAGTTGAAAAAACCTGTGAATCTAATTTTTTCTTCTTCTGTTCTCTCTACTTTTCTATTTTGTTTATACCCAGGATAAATAGCTTTTCTATAAGAAGAAGCACCTACATCAAAACAGCAAACTATTCTTTTTGCAGAATAGCTTTTTCCTAAACTACTAATAGTCTTAATATATTCTTGAGAGTAGTCATCAAAATTAGGTCTATGTAGGTATCTGAAAGCTACATTATTAGCATCAATCAAAAGAAGGTTATTTTCTTCGTATTTATTTTGTTCTAGTTCGGCTAGATCATTCCAACTTGCACTCATTAAATTTTCTCCATATTTATACTTTATAATATAATATATTTAATCACTAAGCAAGTTAAATCTAACTTAAATAGGTTCTAATTTTACAGCCTCTAATACCCACTCATCAAATAAACCCATTTTAAAATATAAGTCATCCACTCTAACAGTTATTTGATTACGCACTTCAACCTGATTAGACCAGCAACAGTATATTTTACTCCTATCCCACTTATATATTAATAGTGGTTCTTTTTTCATAGTATCGGCTTCTCTTATAGTTTGTTTCCAAAAATCTAATAGTAGCGCAGATTTTTTAGCTGTTAATAAGTTATTCCAATTTATTTCTTTATGATGTTTAGCCTCTATACAATATGTAAAATTTGGAAGCCAAGGACAATAGACATCACCCTTAAGATACTCTAATGCTCCTGATAACGGTACTCTTTCAAACTTATTATTAAAGTGATTAGAAAAAAGATCTCTAACTACATACTCAAAACTTCTTCCTTTAGTCTTACTTTTACTACTCATAATATCTCCTTTGTATAATACTAATATAAAAAAGAACCATAAGTCTAATATAATATAAAAAAAGAGCCCTTATTGGACTCTTTTTACTTTTATACTATAAATACTTACCATCAATGCTATGAGTTCTTGAGTTATACCAAGCCCATATAAAACAATTAATCTTACTATAACGACTATACCAAGGGCCTGTGTGTGTTACTCCAAGACACCAGCCTTGATATCTTAAGTGATAATACCAGTCAAGAATTCTTTTATATCGTAGGATCATACTGTTCTCCATTATAGCCTGGATACGTATCTTTATCTTGAACACCAGAGTTGCATCCTACAACTACAATTAATAAAAATACTATAGACCATAACGTTACTCTTTTGCTCCACACTATAAACGCATTAAAAGTATTCTCTGCTTCTATTTGTGCTTGCTCTCTAGGAGTCATTTTATTTCCTTTTGTTACGCATTTCTTGAACCTGTAATATACAACGTTTCGCTTCCTCGTGATATCCCATTCTTGCGAGCTCCGCTGCCGCTCTGGAGTACCCAATCGTCTGCGTAAACCGATCGAAGGAAGACCACAAACCCGATAAGGGTGAGAATACATAATTGCTTACCAATGCTGTCATTATAGTCCCTCCCTATTTTTAATATTAGATCCTGAACGAGCTACAGCATAAATGTCACCCCGTGTAAGACCTATGTCTTCTAAATCATAATCTGATAATCTAGATAATTCTTTAATAGTTTGTTTAGCTATACGCTTATCTCTACGGTATTCTACAAGAGTTCGTAAAGATTCAATTAAGTTTTCAATTATTCTTGTAGAAAAACTATGTGCTATTAATATGTGTTGTGTCATTATACCCATCCTCTTAAATTAGGATTCATATTTCCGTATATTAATTTTTTTTGTCTTCTCTCTAAGTCTACTAAGTCAGTAGATTTAGCTAAGTATTCTGTAATTCTTTCTTGTTCTGTTTTCGGTTTTAACTTGTTAAATAGTTTTCTTAAAAGTTTCATATTTTTCTCCTTCTATAATTATAGTATATAATAAAAAGCTTCAAAAAACAACTATAATTATGTCAAACCCGGTATGCACAGTTTGCATAGCTTAGAGGTAAAAAACGCTAAAATAAAATAACCAGAGAATGCTCTCTGGTTATAATTAATGGTGCTCCCACACGGACTCGAACCGCGGACCTATTGATTACAAATCAATTGCTCTACCAGCTGAGCTATAGGAGCTTTATAAACTAAATCCTTCGAAGGATTTATCGCTAACATCTTTTTTTGTACCGCCAATAACGTAGCTAGAAATTTCAGTTTCTTGAGGAGCCACTTGAACTTCTGCCCCGCTTATCCATTTTTGAGTCCAAGGAAGAGGGTTAGCTCTAGGAACACTAAAGTCAGGTTTTACACCTGCAGCTACTAGTCTTTTATGAGTTATCCACTCTACATAGTCACTCAGTAATTTAGCATTTAAACCGATCATAGAGCCATCTTTAAATAAGTACTCTGCCCATTGTTTTTCTTGCTCCATAGCTTCTGTAAACATACTTCTAACAGTACTTTCACACTCTGGAATAATAGTAGCATAATCAGGATCATCTTTAGGTAATAACTTAATCATTTGCTGTGTAGATGCAAGATGTAAGTTTTCGTCGCGGGCAATTAACTTAATAATCTTAGCATTACCTTCCATCTTCTTTAATTCGGCAAATGCCCAACTACATGCAAAGCTTACATAAAAACGAACACCCTCTAAAATATTAACACTAGCTATACAAAGATACAATAATTTTTTAAGCTCATACATATCAACTATATACTTTTCACCGTTAATTGTGTGGGTTCCTTCACCAAACAATTGATATAATTTGCTTAATTTTAAAAGTTCATCATAGTACTTAGTAATGTCAGAGGCGCAGTCTGTTATTTCGGTGACGTTCATCATTTCATCAAATATAACACTAGGATTAGTATAAATATTTCTAATAATATGAGTATAGCTACGAGAGTGAATAGACTCACTAAAAGTCCAAGTTAAAATCCAATTTTCTAATTCTGGAAGCCCTACTATACCCCCAAAAGCTTCTACAGGGGCTCTTCCTTGAACAGAGTCTAGTAAGATTTGACGTTTTAAGTTCGCAGTAAAAATATGCTGCTCGTGTTCTGTTAAACCTCTAAAATCTTTACTATCTTTAGTTACGTCTATTTCTTCTGGTCGCCAAAAGAAACCTAACTGTTTGTCTGTAAGCTTGTCAAATTGTTTATACTTTAAAGTATCATACCTCTGAATGTCTACTCCTCCTTCTGGATCTAAAAACATTAAAGAGGTTAAGTGCTTATTTCTACTATTTTCATTTAATACTGACATAATTTTTTCCTTTATAATACACAACTTTCACAATAGTCATCATACTCTTCATCTGAGTCAAAACTATCTCTGTCTAATTCTTCTTTATCTTCTAAGCTATTTAAGTCTAGTTCGCCTTGACCATCATAGGTATTAAAGTAATATAATTGTTTACCTCCATACTTATAAAACATTAATAAGTGTTGTAACATTAAACTCATAGGTATTTTTTCTTCTTCAAAATACTGAGGGTTATAGCTTGTATTAACACTAATACCTTGATCAATATATTTTTGTAGTACAGCCATAATCTTAATATATCCTTCTGGAGAACGTTGGTTCCATAATAAATCATATTTATTTTTTAGCTTGTGTATTCCAGGAACTACTTGTTTTAATACTCCATGTTTAGATTGCTTAATACTTACTAAGCTTCTAGGAGGTTCAATACCATTAGTACTATTACTTATCTGAGCACTAGTTTCTGCGGGCATAAGAGCCATTAGCGTTGAGTTACGGATACCTGTTGTTTTTAGTTGTTCACGTAGTCCTGACCAATCCATACGTTCTATGTGTGGGACTAGCTCGTCTACGTCTTTCTTGTATGTTTGATTAGGGGTAATACCATGTCCATATTTTGTTTCCATAACTCCTGGGCATGCACCTTTATCAACGGCTAAATCTGCACTTGCTTTAATTAAGTAATAACTCCATGCTTCTGCCCACTCATCTATAAGAGATAATCCTTGCTCATCTATATCTTGATAATTAAGATTATTTTTAGCTAACCAATACGCAAAATTAATAATACCAACGCCTAAAGGTCTTCTTTTTTCTGTAGATAACTGTGCTGCACGTAAAGGGTAATCTTGATAGCTTAGTAGGGCGTCTAAACCTCTTATGGCTAAAGCCCCTACTCTCTCAAAGTCTTCTTTACATTTTACATTACCCCAATTAACAGCACTTAAAGTACATAGGCTTATCTCTCCTTCTTCATCGAATATATCTTTTAAAGGCTTGGTAGGTAAGTCTATCTCTGCACATAAATTAGACTGATGAATAGGAGCTACTTTCTCATCAAAACTAGAATGTGTATTAGCATGGTCCACATTTTGTAAGTATATACGTCCTGTATTTTTACGTTCTTCCATAAATGAAGAAAATAAGTCAATAGCACTTACAGTTTTCTTTCGTAGCTTTGTATTTTTTTCTGCTCCCTCATACATTATTTTAAAAGTATCAGGATCGTTAAAGAATGAGTCATACAACCCTGGAACATCGCTAGGAGAAAATAGAGTTATATCTCCTCCAGTAATTAAGCGTTCGTAAAACAACTTATTAAATTGTACGCCATAATCCATATGTCTTACACGATTTTCTTCTGTGCCTTTGTTATTTTTTAGTACGAGTAAGTCTTCAACCTCTAAGTGCCAAATTGGGTAATATAAAGTTGCTGCTCCATTTCTAACACCGCCTTGAGAACAGCTCCTTGTAGCTGCTTGAAACATCTTATAAAAAGGAATTACCCCTGTGTGATAGGCATCTCCTTTACGTATGGGAGAACCGATAGACCTAATTCTTCCTGCTCCAATACCAATACCTGCTTTTTGACTGACGTACTTAACAATACTAGAACTAGTAGCATTAATACTGTCAAGACTATCATCAGCTTCAATAAGTACACAAGAAGAGAATTGTCGTTGTGGAGTACGCAGACCCGCCATGATAGGAGTAGGCAAGCTAAGCTCATGTAAACTAATAGCATCATAGTAATCTTTTACCCATTTTAATCTAGTTTCTTTAGGATAGTTAGCAAATAGTGTCATAGATATTAACATATAGGCTACCTGAGGAGTTTCATATATAATCTCTTCAACTCTATTTTGTACTAAATATTTACCTCTAAATTGCTCCATAGCAACATAAGTTAATTTATCATCTCGTACATGTTTGATATATTTATTAATAGTTGAAAATTCTTTTTTAGAGTAAGTTTCTATAAGCTCACGATCATAAAACCCTAATTTTACATTTTTTTCTACTATAGAATACAGATCAGGAGGATCAAACTGCCCATATACCTCTTTACGAAGGTTGTAGTTTATTAGTCTTCCTGCAACCCATTGATAATTAGGAGTTTGCTCTGAGATTAAGTCTGCGGCACTTTTTATAAGTGTTTCTTGTACGTCTGATGTTTTAATACCATCAAAAAACTGTATTTTACTTTTAATCTCTACCTCACTAGGGCTTACTCCTGCTATACCCTCACAAGCTAAAAAAACTACCTTATGTAGTTTTTCAATGTTTAGATCTTCTTTTTTACCTGTTCTTTTTATAACTTGTATCATGGCACTCCTTTATACTATCCTACTCATATTATTTTCTTTTACTATCTCTATCTTAGGTATTAGAGGGTGGTTATAGTCGTGACTAATAAGAAAAACATTTAATCCTTCTTCTACAGATAAAACTTCAAATAGCTTTTCTTTTCCTGCCTCGTCTAGTACACCTGTTATCTCATCTAAAAATAGTAGATTTAAACTATTACCGCCTATTTTAGAAAGAGTAGATCTTACTGCGAGTAATACGCTTGTTTGTACCCTACTAAACTCTCCCCCTGATAAAGACTCTATAGTTACTTCCTTACCTTCATTAATAACAATTACATTCAGTTTTTCTCCTGTTAATCTAAATAGTACTGAAAACTGACCGTCAGACAGTATAGATAAATATTTATTAATAGTTTGTTCTAAATCTTTTGCTACATTCTCTAGTTTAAATGCTACAATACCCGAAGAAGAAAACGCTTTTTTAAGTATTTGAATATTGTTAACCTTATCTTGAAGATTTAGTATATCATTTCTTAATACTAGCTGTCTAGATAAAAATTTTTCCTTTTCCTCTGAAAATAGATCTACTTTTGTGTTGTGCACCCTAATATCTTCGTTTATTTTTTCTGTATAATTTTTTTCTGTTTTTTGAATTTTTAAGGTATTTTTTAAAGTACTTAATTCTGCTTGTATTTCTCTCTTATCAGGAACCTCAGTAGGAAGAGTCTTATCAATTAGATTAGAAATAGTCTCAAACTTTTCTATATTTTTTTGATTTATTTCATATTTTTTAAGTAAAGATTTATACACATCATTTTTAGCGGTTAAAGAAATAAACTTATCTTTATAGTTACTATAAATAATCTTACTATCTTCTATTTGTTGCTCAAATTTATTTTTTTGTATTATAGATTGAGATATATCTAATTCTTGACCACATGCATAACATTTATCTTCTAAGTCTAGACCTTTTAATTTTTTATTAGTATCTTCAACAACTCTTTTAGCATTATTAGCCGTTTCTCTGGCCTCTTGTATTTCTTTATCTAAGTTTGGGTCTTCTGGCTTTTCTAAAGACACATCAAAATAAATAGATTCTAACTCTTTGATATTTATATTATTCTTGTCTATCTGTCTAGTATCTTTTTCTAGATTAGATAGAGAAGCTTCTAGCTTAATAATTTCTTCTTCTAAGGAGGGGTCTATATCTATTATCTGTACAAATTCTTTTTTACTTCCTATATTTATATTTGAAATACTAGTTTCTACTGCTTTTTGTTCGCCTTTAAAAGAAACTAATTTTCGTTCTTCTTCTGTTCCTGTCTTTTTTATCTCTTCTCCAATAGTTAAATATTTTTCTAAACTAAATAGATTTATTAAGAACTTTTTTCTGTTAGAGTCTGTAGCTTTTAAAAAGTCTAGTAAGTCTGTTGAGCTTTGATAAGATAACTGAGAAAATACTTCAAAAGTCATACCGAATAGAGAGTGTAGTTTCTTATAAGTATCTAGAACTTTATGTTCTGATATATCTTCTTTTCCTTTATATAAAACTACTTTAGTCTGTGCCCCTGATCTTTTAACATCTAACGCGTACTCTATAGAATCGACAGAAAAAATTAAGTTAGCAGACCAGTTTTTTGAGTTGGAATACTTGTTTAGTATATCCCCCTTTTTAATTCCTTTAATATTTTTATTAAAAAGTATTTCTTGTAGTATAAAAGCAATAGAGCTTTTACCGCTACCGTTAGGCGCAGATAATTGAGTTATTTTTTCTTTATCTAACTGTATAGATATATTTTCTCCATAACTATACATATTACTAAATTTTAAAGTTTTTAGAATAATAGACATAATTTATTTTATACCTAACTCTTTAAATTGATTTATAATAGGTTCTTTATCTTCTATTTTTATATAAGATAAGTACTCTTCTAATTCCTCTACCAAGCTTTTATTTCTAAGATCCAACTTAGAGTCTTCTGCAGGCTGTATAGCTATTTTTTTATCTATTAAGTCTGAGTTCTCTATCTTAGATACTTCATCTATAGACCCTGTAATTTCATATATTACATGGTCGTAGTCATGAGGAATTATGTCTTTTTGTTTAGATACTGTTTTTCTAATTAATTTAGGAAGCTTTAAATCAACAAATTCTCGTGAATAGTTTTGAGAATCTATACAGTTAAATATATCTATACCATATTGCCTTTTAAAATCTCTATCGAAGTGAGTGTTTAAAGGGCTGCCAGGATAGTAAGCATTATAATCTTTATACTTATGATTAAAATGTAAGTCTCCTAGTAATATTAAAGGCCAGTCTCTTAACTGTTCAAAATCAAACTCTTCACTTACATGAGGAGGAACTTCTCCTCTTATATGTGTTACTAAAATATCATCTTTTACATATTTAGGTATATTACCTATTTGCATTTCCCCATAAGGAAAAAACTGAAACCATTTGTTATGTGACGAATATCTAGCATTTTTTGTTACTATTTTTACTTTCGTATTAGTTATAGCATTATCTTGATTAAAGTACTCTAAAAAGGTTTCTCCTTTTTTAGTAGCTTCATGATTTCCTGGTATTATAAAAGTATCTATAGTTACTGAGTTAATATAACTAAGAAACAGACAAATCTCATCGGGTTCAGGTTTTTTATCAAAAACATCTCCTGCTATAATATGAATGTCACAAGAAGATTCAAGCTCACGCAACTTTTGAAACATGAGCTTAAATCTATTTTCTTGCCAAGCATATGGCACTTTCTTTTTTCTTAATAGTATATGCCAGTCTGCGCTGGAAAGAATTTTAACCGCCATAATTAAATATTTTGTTTAAGTTTCCTTGAAAAGTAAAAGAACCAACATGATTAAGTTTAGTATTAGGATCTACCCATATTTTACCACCTAAAGCTTGCCATCTTCTACAGAAAGTATAGTCCTCAGATAAATATCTATTATCTTTAGGATCGTGTATTGTATCAAATAGAGAGTAGCAATACTTATTAAACTTTGGATCTATAGAGCTATCATTCTTATAAAATAAGTCTGGATACGCTTCAAACATCGCTTTAACTACTTCTTTTTTTACTATAAAGAATCCTGTAGAAGCATCTAATACTTCTACGGCACCGTCTGAACTCGCTACTTTTTTAGTTTCTCTATTTTCAAACTTTAAATTTATAGCATACTCAGCACCAAAAGTTGCAGGGTCTTCTTCTTTTCTTTCTACTGCTCTACTAACTCCTGCCCAATCTACTGTTTTCTTTGGGTATGCAGCAGCAGTTATATTTTTATTCATGGCTAACATTCTTAATACTGAGTCAGCCTCGAATTCTATATCAGCATCAATAAACATTAAATGGGTAGCTGATTCATCTGCCATAAACATAGCTGTTAATATGTTTCTAGCTCTAGTTACTAAGCTTTCATTTCTTAAGGTTGTAATTCTAAAATTAATACCATTTTGAATCATAGCTTGAGACAGCTTAAACATACTTAAAAAATATTGATCTGTAACCATCCCCCCATAACAAGGAGTAGCAAAGAATATATTCATTTTTTTAAGCTCTTCAGAGTCTAACTTTACTTGTTGAGGGCCTACTTGATTAAAATACGCTTTTCCATCTTCAGGTATTTTTACGCCCTCTAAAGAGGGATTTCCTATTCCTTTAGGAGTAGATAGTTCTTTAAAAGCTTTAGTATCAATAGATATTTCTGATTGAGCTGCTTTAGGTTTGTTATTAGCCTCAGAAGAAGTTTTAGGGGAGCTGGAAGGCTCCCCTTTACTACCTGAGTACTCAGATAATTTTTTCTTAGTCATTAAATATCTTCCATTCTTTCATCATCATCTACTCTTAAATCAGCAGCTACTGCTTCTGAAAAGTAGGCGGTATTGCGAAGTAAAAATTCTTTTTGAGCTTCATATGTTGGACGTTTAAATATCTTCTCTAGCTCAAAAAGTTCAGCATTTTTTTCTTCATCTGTAAGAGGTACAGTTCTTCTAGAAGGGATACAAGTATATTTTACATTCATAACTTGTGGTCCAGTCTTTTCTTTCTTGATAGTAATATCGTATCCTTCTTCTGTATCTGAAGGATTACCGTACTCTGGGTTCATAGCATAGTCTAAGATTTGTCTATATATAGTAGGCTTAAGATCAAATAATTTAATAGACCCGTCTTTTCTATCTACTGCATTACACACATAAGAAAATACAGGTTTATCTTGATAGATGTCAGGATCAATTTCTTTTACAGGATCAATACCTTCCTGTTCTTGGAAAGTTTCGTTTTCTCTTACGAAACTTAGACATTCAATAGGGGTTCTTTTTCCTTCGTTATTGGTTACCCAATAAACAAAACGAGGCATTACATCCCCAATTAATCTAATCTTATTTTCTCCTTCTGTGAGCTTAATACGCTCAATATTTCTATTCCCACCACTATTATTTGCGGGTTGTACTTTTAAGTTTGTCCATTGTAAGGCCATATTATTTCTCCAATATAAGTTTTATTTTCCGATCAGAATGATTTATAAGAGGATTTTTATGATATTTTGTATCTACAAAGTAATCAGGTAAAAATCTATTTTTATTATCTAAACTTCTCTGACCAAGGATATGTAAGTAATCGCTTTTGATATTACTAGGAAGAGAATAGTGTAGCCATGAACCGTTTGTCATATAACACTGAGGCTCTTCTATTGTAAATCTAGAGACGATTTTATCAGGATATTTATCAAAATATCCTTTAGTAATAAGAAATTGTGGAAAGTTATCTATTTTTAACTTTTCTTTTAGGTTATAAAAGTTATTAGATATTATTTTATTAGGTCCTATAGCTAAAGCAAAGGTTAATAAAATTTCTGCGTCTTTGATATTTTTAGCAGCTTTTTTTATTTCTAATATATTTAATAGTATACGCTTCATGAGACCTGCTGTCAATATTAATTTGAATTTATATGAAATTGTTGCTTATCATACCATTGTAATCTTTTTTCTTGCATGTTTTTTACTATAGGTCCTCGCAACCAAAAGTCTACAATTAGAGGAAATTTCTTTTCTTCGTGTTCTCTTACTATTCTTCCTATTCTCTGTTCCAGTTTAGCATAGTTATTTTGAGGACAAGTAAAAAATATAGTATCTAACCTATGGCAAGATATTCCTTCATCAAATATCTTTGTACTCAATATAGCATTAACAGATTTACCAGCGTTTTCTAGTATAGATTCTCTATCAGAGTTTTTAGTCGCACCTACTAAAAGTCTAGAGCCTTCTAGTTTTTCATGTATACCGTTTAACATATCAATTCGCTCACTTACTATTAGTATACATCTACCTAATGCTATTTTTCTTCTAGCCGTGTCACATATTAAATCTATATAGTTGTCATTTCTGGCTAAAGTGTTTAAAGCTAGTGCCCAGTCTCTAGCAGGGTTTCTTATTCTAAAATTAATATCTGTACGTACAACCTCTACTGACGGCGTAAGCCGTGCTTTGTCTACTGCAGTTATTCTATTAGGACCAAAATAGTCAGATAGGACTATGTGCATACCATCTTTTCTAGTTGGGGTAGCAGATAACGCTATTTTAGTTCTAGCACTTAAACCATTAACTACTCTACTAAACATTTCAGCGGGGCATAAATGTGCTTCATCTACTAGTACTACTTCAAAATTATTTTTTAGCGTATCTAAGTGATTTATAAGAGTCTTATATATAGCTACTGTAATATCTTTTACTTGTAACTTGCCATCTCCAATAAAGCCTATATCTTCTCCAGGTATTAGCTCTTTTAAAGAGTCATACCATTGATATGCTAGTAGCTTAGTATGTACTATAATAACAGTAGGCTTAGAGTTATTAGCTATCAAATAGCAACCAAGAAAAGTTTTACCCCAACCACAAGGAGCTTTTATAAGACCGTTATACAGTCTTTCATTTTTATATATTTTATTAGCTACTTGTTGTTGTTCTGTTTTTAAAATACCTTTAAACTTCCAATTTCTTCTGTTAAAAAGAGGTCTATTGTCTACGACATTTTTAAAATCTATTTTGTAGAAAGACCCTGAAGGTATAGAATGAACATCTTCTCCCTCTTCAGGAAACTGAAAAGTAGTAGCAAATTCATCACCTATTTTATAATGAAAATGATCATAAAATATATCATCCACATCTTGTTCTAAATCTTCTTTTTTGAAATAGATTTTATCTGAGATTGTAGCATTTTTTAAGACAAATTTAGTATAGCTCATAATCTTATTCTATCCTTTTTATTATAGAAAGCGCTAAATTCATAAATATGCCAACAAAAATCTATGTATACTAATCCTGCCCATAAGTTTTTTAAATTTTCAATATTAAGTAAAAATTTAGGTAGCTCAAAAGGATGACTTATATTTTCTACCCAAAAAGCAGTCTCTTTTACTTTTATTATTTTTCTATAACTCATTTTATAGTGCTTATAGTAATTATCAAAGTAGTGAGTATTTAAATTACTGTCATACCCCCAATTACTTTTACTAAGTAGTAATGCGCTTAAATTTGTACAAGTATAATCATATTTTATAGTATAATTATTAACACTATTTAAATATTCTAATCTCTTTAAATAGTTATCATCAGACATATTGTCCCAGCTATCTACTAATAGCAAACTATCAGAGGAAATAAAATCCTTTTTAATAAATAACTTTTTATCTCTAAATATCTCATCTACGGGAGAATTTTTTAAAGTAAATATAGGATATTTTATATTATAAAATTTACTTCTCATAGCCTCTTAGTCTTAACCAATTATTTAGTCTGCTGTTATATTTATAGTTTTTTTCAGATAGGTAATTTTTAAAATCTGTATGTTTTAGATTGATATGATTATGATGATACATAGTAATAGGATCTTGCTCACCTGTACTTAATTTATTTGCTATCAGTATATTCTTTTGTATAGTGTTACTATCAGATAACTCATCTAATATATACTTAGGCAATAATAAATTTAAGTGCCTAACTATTTTATAAATTGCTCTATCTATATTTAGAATATCATACTCATACCTAAGACTAAGTATTTTTAAATCCTCTTTTAAAGCTTTATCAAATACTAAATAATCATACTCTAGTAAGAAGTCAAACCAATCTTTAAAAGTATTTACATTAAATTGCTTATACGACCACTCACAAAATTCTTCTTCTGTTAAGTTTCTTTTTCTCATAATAGATGCAGTTATAGATCTTAAGTCTCTATAGGAATATATATTAAAGTCTCTATCACTTACAGGATACGTTATCCACTTTTCATGACATTTTTTTACGTTTGTAACTATAAATCTTTTATTTATTAACTGTTTACAAATATTAAAAGAAACAGTAGTTCCGCTTCTATAAAGCCCGTTTACATATATCATCTATAGTCTTTAAGCTCCCCCCAACTAGGACCTACTTCAATATCTACTTTAATAGGTTTGCCCTCGATAAACACGCCTCTATCTTTTTGTAAATTCAAAGATAAGTTATCTGCATAGATATCTATATAGTCTTCTCTAACTTCTGCAATAGTAGAATCATGTACTGTAGCAAAAATTCTAATGTTATCCTGATGCTGATTATCTTGTACCCATTTAACGGTATCTACAATACCTAATAAGTTAATGTCTGATGCGACACTTTGAATTAAGAAGTTTAGACCAGATCTCTCTGCATGAGCGGCCACCCCTCTAGAATCAGCGCCTGCTTCTGGAAGACGTCTTTTACGACCGAAGGCGCTGTAAGTAAAGTGATTTTCTTTAATAAAAGAAATATTACCATCAATCCATCTTTTTAAGTCTTTTGCTTGAGTAAAGTACAATTTGATAAAGCGTTTAGCTTCCTCAATAGATACATTAGCAGTTTCTGCAATTTTAGACGGCCCAGCACCATATAAAATACCAAAAGTAATAGCTTTTGCGTTTTGTCTTTCAGCAGCGTATAAATTTTTTACTTCATCAATCTCACAAGGAAGTTTAAACATACTGTGAGCTACATAAGAGTGAAAGTCTAATTCTTCTACAAAAGCTCGCTGTAAAAAAGAATCTTCAGCTAACGCCGCAGCTACATATACTTCTGCTGTTCCTAAGTCTGCTTGTACTATTTTAAATCCTGGAGAGGCTTTAAAAAACTTTTTAATACCTGAATCTTTATCTCTAGGAAGATTTTGGTAATTAAGAACTCCAGAAGACGATAGACGTCCTGCAGCAGTTCCAATAATATTAAAACTAGAGCGAAGCCTATTATCTGTATCTACTCCGTTCTTGATATTTTTAATATAAGTTGTAGAAAGTTTTACTTTCTTACGGAGGTCAAGGATAGCATCTGCAAGAGGATTATTCATTTCAGAAAGCACTTCTGCATCTGTAGATTTAGCACCTGTTGCAGTTTTCTTAGTAGAAGGAAGTTTTAATATGTTAAATAGCACCTCTCGTAAGTGAAAAGTACTATTAGGATTAAAAGTCTTTTTCTCTTGTTCTTCAAAAATTTTAATAGCAGGGTGCATAGATATTTCAGCCATACATTCTTCAATATCAATTTTAAAATCTTCTTCAATATCAGTTAATACTTGAAGTTCAATAGGCCCTCCAGTATCTTCTAAATACATAAGAGCTTCAGTCGCAGGTTTTAATAGTTCTTTGTATACATAAGAAAATTTAGAGTTCTTATCTATTAAAGGCTTAAATTTATCATAAAGCTGAAAAGTAGCATCGGCGTCTTTACAAGCATATGGAGATAAAATATCTAAAGGCAGCATACCATAGTTAAAATCTGCTAGTAAGATTTTATTTTTTCTACAAAACTCTTTCTTATAATCATGTAGGTCTTTGTCATAATCTCCTAAGTCTGTGAATTTCATAGCTAACTGTTTTAACCCGTGAGAGCCTACTGTTTCATCTAAGCAATAGTGCATAAGAATAGTATCTTCAAATTTTGGAAATTCAAACTTCAATGCTTGATACATAAACTGTACATCAAATTTAGCGTTGTGTAATACAATAGTTTTGTCTATAAACATTTGTTTTACTTCATCATAAAACTCTTCTATCACATCACAAGCTACAAAAATACCTTGATGAGCTCTAGCAGACATAGCTATACCAATAATAGAACCTTTTCTAGCAGATAAAGCAGTAGTCTCAATATCTACAACTAAAGTATCTGCATTGTTAAACTGCTCTAAATAGGGTAAAAACTCTTCTGAAGTACTAACATAAGCATAGTCTTTTTCATATACTAAAGGCTGTTCTCCTGCTAAAACACTTCTTACCTTATCAAAACATTTTTGCAATTCTAATCGGTATTGAGGCTTTATAGATAACATATTAGGATCAATAATAGGTATGTACTTTTCTTCTACTATCTGACCTGCATACTTAAGTATGCCTGTAAGACCGGAAGTATATTTTAAAGATTCTGCACCCACAGGACAAATAATATCATACTCATCTAGAGTGGTTAAGTCTAGATCTACATTTTTCTTTAGAATTTTTTCTAAAGGTTCAGAAGATAGATACTTCACTTCAAAATCAATTCCCTTAGAGAAAGATTTTAATTTTGATACAGTATCTGCTTTTAAAGGATTACTAAGCACTAAAGCTACTTTTAAATCTTTACTCATATTCTTCTCCAAATAATTTCATTAATTCTGACTTATTTAAGTCTCCGGCATCTCTGCCTTCAGGGGGCTGAACAATAATAGTTTCTATATCTCTAGCCTCTAGTAGTGCAGTAATATTTTCTGCAGCTTTGTTACCACTTATATCATTATCCATGAATATAGTAACTCTGGTACACCCTAAGTTATCTATCATAGACGCTTTTTCCTTACGAAAATTGTTTGTTCCGAAAATACAAACTGTATTTTTATATCCGTGTTGCCATAAGTTTAACATATCAAATAAGCCTTCAACAAGTATTAAATGACTTTTATCTACTATTTTGTCTATAGGGAATAATAAATCACTGGTAGCAGCGTTTGAAGGCTTTCTCATATATCTTGGACTTTGTGTTTTGACGTTTAATATTTTGTATCTTCCTTCTATAAATCTAAGCTTTCCTTGTTGATAAACAGGAAAACATAAGTAGTCTACTAATCCTAATTGTCCCGTAGTGAAACTTTCAAACTCTTTCATTATAGAACCATTTACTCCTTTAAAATCTAGAGTAAAATTTATCTTATCTGAAGGCAATATTATATTCATTCCAAAAAACTTAGAATGAAGTTTATTTTTTAGCTTTTTAATCTTATAAGTCTGTTTAGTTTCTATTTCTACAGAAGAATCTTCTCCTATAGCTTTTAGCAACTTTTTATAGCTTCCTCCAAACCCACAAGAAAAACAATTAAATACGTTTTTATCTAAGTTAAATCGCATACTAGGATTGGAATCTTCATGCAGACCGCTAACACACTTAATAAGAATTTCTTCACTATGATTAGGATTATTTTCGTACTCAATTTGTTTTTTATCTAATATAGAGTATATATCATGCATTAACCTAAATCCCTGCCCTGCTCTTTACTATCATCGCCATACTTATTTAGTATCCTACCGCCAATAGCCTTAGACTTATTAGAGTCTATTCTTAGACAATCCCAATCCATATGTACGTTAAACTTTATAGCTTTACCATTTCTAATCTTAGCTACTTCAAAAGGTAAGGCAGTAGGATCTTCTGATAAATCACTAGGCATAAACCTAAAACTTTTATCAGCACTATCAAGAACACCTTTAGCAAATCTAGCTTCTCCTGACGCATCAATTTGATAGGGAGAGATCATAATAACTTTATACTTTCTTGCAAGAGTTTTTAGAGAATCAGATATATTAATTTGACTCTTCCAATCCATACGGTCTTCTACTTTTACAATGTTTAAATAATCAATAACACACATTTTAATATTATGTTTAGTAGTCATCATATTTAGATAGTGATCTATTCTAGCGAGACTTAATTGTACATCATCAATAATATGAAAACGATTATCTTTAAAAGGAACTATCCCTCTTTTAAGCTCTTGATCAAAATTATTAAAACTACCAGAAGTCAACAGATTACTGTATACAGAATCAGATGCTTCACCCGGTTTATAAAAAGTATTCAATTTACTTTTAGCTATAGAAAACTTCTGATCTTTAGTTAAATTATTAAGCATAAAATCACTAAAAGGCACACCACTAATCATACTCATGAGACGATAGTACACTTCTACATAGCGCATTTCAATACTCATGAACATTACAGAGTTATTAAGCAAGAAGTTATTTAAAGCCATATTCAAAGTGATAATAGACTTGCCTGATCCTCTTCTGCCTCCAAAAAGCACTAGCTCTTCTAAGCCAAAACCTCCATTTGCAGAATCAAAGTCAGTGCTTAGACCACTAGGAAACATAACAAAGTTATCTTCTTTAGGTACTGTTTCAATAGTTGCTACATCAAACAGTTCTTCTCCTTCTGGAATAAACTTTTGTACAGATAATACATGTTCTTGAATTTTATCTATAATCTCAGTCTGTTCTAAATTCTCTAAGTCGTCTATAAATTTATCAATAAAACTAATAGTTTCTTCTCTTATATAATAATCTTGTAATTGAGAAGAAATAAAATTAGAATCAATAGAAGTTTCACCTTCTAAAGTAATATCTATTAATTCTGAGCGCAAGTAAGCTTTAGAGCTTTCTTGTTTTTGTATTTCATAGAACTCCTGCATAGAAGGAATTCTTAAGTTTTTAGTATAGAAATTGTTAATTTTTCTAAACAGCACAAGATTATTACCTGTGAAATATTTATTCACAAGTTTATTGAAAAAATCAGGGCTCTGAGTTGTTAATAGCCTTTTTAAGGCCAACTTTTGTAAATCTACTGACATCTATTTTTTAATTACCGGAAATAATTCATGACGAGGAACAAACATTCTTTGGTGAGAATAATCACCTTCTATCCATAAAAGATAGCTTTCTCTTCCATAGTCTTCAATATGTTTTAATACAGCCTTAATATGATTTTTTAAAGAAGGAAGTTTCCACGTTACTCCATCTTCTAAAATCCAATAAATATTAAAGTGTACATCTTCTATAGGCTCTTTATGTTTTTTATAGTCAAAAGGGATAAGCTCTACATATTTTTGTATTCCTTGCTGTAAGTACTCTATATAATCTTCATCCATAGTTTTTTCTATAACAGCGAAACAATTAGTAGGACCATGAAATACTTTATCACCCTTAGAAAATCTAATATCTAAGTCTTGAACAACGTGATCTGTTTGAGCGGGAGCACTCTTTTTTCTAGAACGAATAGGCACTCCTAGTTCTAGTAAAAAAGATTTTACTTTTTGAGAAGATATATAGTTTCTCTTTGCTATACCACTTACACTATCTCCATCTTGATAGTCTTTAGCCATAGCCGTTTTTTCTGCGTTAGTAAACTCTTTAGTTTTAGCAGCTTTTTTAAGTCTAAGAGTTCTCTCTTCTTTTTCTAAAAAGTCATTAATAATATTATCTAATCTTTTAGTATTATATGCGATACCTAAATGTTCACAAATAGCCTTCTTAGTTTTTTTACTTTTAATCATCCAAAGAGCTTGACGTATTTTTGCTTCTGGAATTTCTACATTTTTAATAACCATTTAAGCCTCCATATTAACTTAATACCAGTATATAGTATAGAAGGTCTAAGTGTCAATATATAATTTAATTAATCTGATACTTATACTCTGCCATCATAAAATATAAGTCATTACTTAACTCTCTAACTAGTCCTGTTTTTGTGTATACACAGGTAAAAGAGTCGGCTATTTCTTCGTCTTGTCTAAATACATACTCTAAAGCAAAACTAGCATTATATGCTTTTATTAATCCTTCAAACTCTTCTGCAGACTCTACGTCTGGATAAAATCTCTTTATTAAATTGGTAAAGTACATTATTTTATCTTCTCCAGACATATTTAAAATATCTTGAAGTACCTTATCAGGTAAATTATGTAAAAATAAAGAACTGTCACTATTACTCATTTGATTACCCCATAAAAAAGGGCACGACAATTGCTTGCCGTGCCAGTTATTGCAGTTAATATTATAATTCTTAGGCTTCTAAAGCTTTTGGAGTATAATCTGTTGCAGAAATTCCGCGACGAGTTAACACAGTTTTAACACCGCGCTCACTTTTGCCAAATTGATCTGCTAACTCTGCAACACTCATACTGGTTGCCATATCTTCAATTCCTTCATAGGAATCGCTCTTAGCTGCTTTTTTATCACGCTGAGGTGCTTTAAGCTGCATAGAAAGAAGTTTTCCGCGAACGGAGTTTACAGATTTGCCAAGGGCTTCTGCAATATCTTCTAAGAAAGCGCCCGAACCCGCCATATCAGAAATCTGAGCTTCTTCCGCCTCTGAATAGGTGCGTGGAGCTACTTTTTTCTCAGCCGGTTTAATATGAGCTGTCATTTCTAATGAAAGAGCCTTACCGTTAACTTGACGAGAAGTTACGTCACGACCCCACTCAGCACTAAAGTGAGTTGCAATTTCTTCCGCAGTGTGTACACCGCTATTGCTTTCTAGAAATGATGTTAAAGCGGCTGTTTCGTCTGCATCAAATGCAGGAGCTGCTTTAGGTTTTGTTGGAACGTCGTAACCAAGTTTACGAAGTTTCGCAGTTACAGAGCGACGTGGAAAGTCAAACTCATCGCAAAGAGCGATAATAGTATCTTCCGTAATGCCGCCTGCACATACTTGCTCCATACGAGCAACCATGTCTTCAGTATATTCAAATTTTGCCATTTTTATTCCCCTCTGGTTTCAAATGTTTTGTGTTATTAATAAATGTGAAACTTTTTGTTTCGATAAGATGATATTATCAAATATCAGTATACTTAGCAAGAAAAATATGAAAGTGTTTTTGTTTTTTGGTTGTTATTTTATAAATTGCTAAATTCATATATTTGTAATTTTATCTTATATTACTATCTTACCTTTTAAAGCATCAACAAGCAACTCTAAATTTGCTTTTTTTGTCAGGTTTAGACCTTCTATTTCAATTTCTAACATTTCTTCTATGTCTCTAATCATAGTTTTGACACTACGCTTATCTTCTTTTTCTTCTTCTGGTTTTCTATATATCTTCATTTGGACTAGTTTACTTATTACACTTCTGTGTCCTTTTTTAAAGTGATCTGCTACGTCATATACGTCTAGCCCTTCATCTACATATAATCTTGTTAGAATCTCTTCTTCTTCATCACTCCAGGCTTTATTAGATTTAGTTGCCATTAAGATTCTCCTTCATCTTCAAATAATTCTAATTGTTTACTTTTAATTTTACTTAAATAAGTCTTGGTAAGTATATCTCCCGCCTTATCTAAAAGGTGAGCAGCCATATCTACAAACTCTGGTCTTAGCGCTAGTCCTTTTTTAGTAGGAAACCAGTTACCTGTATCTCCATCTTTCATATACTCTCTTATATGAATGTACTCTTGCCCTCTAAACTCGTTTATAGTTATTTTTATAGCTTTATCTTCTGTTATATATCCTACAAAACCTAAATCAATTTCCATGAACTCTTTTTATCCTTGGATAATCATGTATCTTTTTAAGAGCATGATTATACATAATCCCTGCTTCTTCCCAGTTTTTTATCTTACTACTTTTAGGAATAGCACGTTTCTTGCTATCGTATAACATTTTCATTTTGGATATCAAGTCTTGAACTTCTGGTTCTAATAACCAAGTATGAGAACCCATTAAGTTAAAGCTATCTCCTGGTTTACCTGCAAAAATGTTATTAATGTCTACGATTTTTTGAGAAGACTTTATTTTATAGTCTGTAACAAATTCATCGGTACAGCCTCCTCCAGTAACTAAAGGAATAGTCCCACAAGCTATTGCTTCTTGAACAGGCATTCCAAAACCCTCACCCCTATAAGGATGAACTAACACGTCAACACTTCTATATAGATCTGCCATATCTTTTTCGGAATAGGAATCGTCTATATAAGTTATTTTAGCTAAGTTATTAGTATACTGTAATTTAATTAATTGTTCTTGTAATGATGTTTTTCCATAAACTTGAGGAGTATCTTTTACTATAAGTTCTACATTATCTTCTTTTTTAAATGTATTAGCCCATGCTTGTAGTAGTATATCAAAACCTTTTCTATACTGGTCGCATCCTACAAATAGAAAAGTGTACTTACTTCTCTTAGAAGTGTCTCTGTCTACATAAAATATATTTGGATCATACCCTATTGGAATACAAAAAAGCCTTTCTGGGTTAATACCCCCTTCTTGGTACACTGCACCTGTCCAACGAGTAAAAGTAATAAGAGCATCAGCAAAAGTTTCAAATTTATACTGCCACTCAAAGGGTACTTTTGTAAATTCCCAAGGTTGTATGTATACTACTTTTGTATCATTAGAATGAGGCCATCTCCATATAGGAGGATAACTATGTCTTATTTGTATGTCAGGAACTACAGCAGTTTCTTCTTTAGGAAGTAAATTTTGTAAGCTTTGTAAGGTTTCTTGACTAATCTTAGCCTCTGAAGAAAAACTATCTATAGGAGAAATAACTACATTATTATACTTAGATAATTCAATAGCTAAGTACCTATTTACAATAGACAAAGAGTGGTTATCATAAAATTTACCTATAATTTCTAAATTAATATTATTTTGCATACATAATCACCGCTTGCTCTTTACAATATTCTAATAAATCTTTTTCTTTAATTTTTAATAAAGATTCCCATTGAGGGCCCATATTACTAGTTTTAAAGTTTTTTAATTGTGTGTAGTTGTTAATATCTACTTTAGCTTGTATATCATAAAACGGGTCTTGCTTACTTTCAATACTGTGTCCAAAGTTATTAATTTTTAAATCTAACTCGTCTTCTGGTCTGCAGAAACTCCAATGCAATATTGCCAAAGGAGATTGAATTCTTTTTTGATTATTAGTCCATCTACAATAATTAAAGGTATTATGTTTTAAAGTAGTAAAACCTTGAACTTCATTATTAGGAATACTTTTTCTATCTTCTTTAGATATCACTAGTATTTCACCGTCTCCAACTCTTTTATAAGGTAAAACCCAATAAAACATTAAATCTACATCATAATTCTCTACTATAGGACAAAACTTATTAAAAAAGTCATCTGCATTTATTAGTATTTCATCAGCATCAAAAGAAAAAATCCAGTCATTAGAGCATTGCTCTTTTAAAAAGTTTCTTTCATAGTTATCATTTTCAATAGGCACAGCACTCCTATGAAAATTTCCTTCTACTACTTCTATCTTATTGTCACCATCAATATTACTTAGCTCTTTCCACAATTTATCTTCGTCAAAAGAAAACTTATTACGGCTCCAAGATATTCTATCTCTGTCTAAGCCTAATACTATTTCATCTACATAATTGTAATAACTTTTTATAGAATTTACTAAATAACTAGCATCATAAGATATTAGACTAATTACACTTTTTTTACGCATTTTCAACTACTCTATCTACTGTTTCAAATTCTTTTTTACCTATCCACTTATCCATAAATATAGATCTATTTATAGACCATTTTTCTTGTAGATTTGGATTTTGAGCTAATAATCTTTTGTTATCTTTTCCTTCAAAATGAAGTAACGGTATACCCGTTTGATAAATTTTATGACCAGCGCGGCGGGCAGAAAGACACCAATCCACATCACGATAGTAAGTCCAATAGAACTCAGGATCAAAATTACCAACGGAAGCCCTAACAGAAGCTTTGAGGTAAACTCCGCCCATTGTAACCCAGGCAACTTCTCTGACTTTGTCGTATTGGCCCTCATCGACTTCCAATTCTTGATTTGCTTTTCCATCATAGAGGTTAAGTCCTCCTCCGAAATGTACTGCTTCACCATTTTTACTAAATCTCCCGCCAGCGTGCTGAATTATATATTTATCTTCCTCTGTTTTTTGAGGATATAAAAGTTTCATTCCAAATATATCAGCTTCTGGATATTTAACTACAGTATTTATTAATTCTGTATACCATTTATTTTCTGTGTCCTCTTGTAGAGGCAACATATCTGCATGTAATATAATTACATCTCTATCTTTATGTTTATTCCATAAATATTGATAAGCCATATCACTGCCTATCTGACCTGTATCTTGCCAAAACTCATATTCAAGCTTCCATCCAAGGGCGGCTTTTAGTTGTTGTATCTCTTGTTCAAATAAATAAGGAACTATAATAATAGGATTAGGAGTTGTCATTGTAAATATCTAACCAATTTTTAAATTCTTCTAATACGCTTTCAGCATTATGAGTTTTAGTACATGCAAAACTAGTACTAGTATGAGGACAATGTCTTGGCCAAAAAGTAAAATTAGCTGTAGGATTACCGGGTTCTATATTAGTATCTGCATCTTTACTTAATTTAGGAACTATGCACTTAAAATCCCCACAATGATTATCAGTAGATGGTTTTATAGTTTTGTGATACCCGTCAGAGTAAAACTCAGGACTATCATATTCTATAGGAAAAACACTAGGAATACTAATAGTATTTACGTTCATAGCTGCCGAAGCATGAACTAAAGATCCTAAAGGAGATATAAATAAGTCTTGTCGCTTTAATATCTGTAAAGACTGATATAAATTAAAATTTCCACACTCTATACCTAAAAAAGATAATTCATGTTCTATATTTTTATTATTTAGTATCTCTCTTATACCCTGTATTATATCTAATCTCATTGTTTCTGACTGTAATTTTCTGTTCCAATCTAGAGGGCCTGACATTCCTATTCTTAATATTTTATCATCGGGCTTAACAGAGTCTATGTTTAGTATAGTATTACCATCTAAAAACTGATCTTCAGTAATATATTCTTTTATAGGTAAATTAGCACTTTTAGAAATTCCTAAATCTGAGAACCAACGCCAGTGTAAAAACATTTTATCTACTTTTTTAAACTGCTCTTCACTCTTATTTAGATTTACGTTTTTTACTTGACCCCTATTATCAAACTCTATCAGTCCTATAGAATCTAACCAAGGCTGTTTACTAATAACTTCTAAAACTTCTGATATTCCGCTAGGTTGTTCATGAGTAGTAAGCATAAAATTACTTCTTAAACAATAACTTACTAAATGATCAGGGTTATTTTCTTTATATCGTCTAGCCGCATTTATGCCTAGAATTACGTCTCCAAATGCTTGTGTATTTGCAAATAGTACATGAGTCATTTATTAAATAGCCTATCTGTCCATGTTTTAGGTGTTTTATCATTTATTATTTCTAAATCTATATGATAATCAAAATCTCTAGTAGTTTGGTCTCTCATCCACACTACAGTATCTCTTATAGTTTCTTCAATATCTGTGTCGGCTTTATAGTTTAGTATATCCTCTGCCTTATCAGTAGATACCCAAGCATTTTTTACTTCTCTAGGTCTTTCAGGGACAAAGTTTATTTCTGCAGTTTTGTTAAAATATTTAGCCACTTTATTTGCTAGAGTGGCTATAGAAGTCTCAGTCCCATGACTTGGACCTATATTAAATACTTCTTTGCTTTCTATTATATCTCTTTTATTATAAACTGTTACAAAAGCTTCTACACAATCTTTTACATGAGAAAAAGATCTTTTTTGAGTGCCATCACCATAAATATACACAGGTTTATCTTTAGATATTAGATTTGCAAAAATACTCATAACATTCCTAAAAGGATCACTATAACACTGATGGGGGCCACATACATTATGAGGAACCATGTGAAATACTTTTATACCATGAATATCACTCATTAAGTTTAAGTGTTGCTCTGCGTGTAACTTAGCTAACCCATAAGGATCTACGGGATTAGGAATGTCATTTTCTTGAAAAGGAGGATTTCCTTCTCCATATCTTGCCATAGAAGTAGTATTTATAAATATAGGTACATTATTACTTACAGAAGCACTACATACAGAAGCTGTTCCTGCATATATATTCTCAACTATTTTTTTAGGAGAAAAAACACTCAAGCCTTCGTGTGCTAAAGCAGCACAGTGTATTACAAGCACGGGAGAATAAATACTCATTACATTAGATAACTCTTTAGTATCTAATATATCTTGTTCATAATAAAAAAAGTTTTTATTATCAGGCATATTAGTTATATAACCGCCTATTAAACAATCTATACCTATTACTCTATATCCCAACTCTAAATACTTATAACATAGATGACTACCTATTAAGCCTGCAGATCCTGTAATTACCACTGATTCCATACGTCATTCCAATCTACTAAGGGGGTTACACAATTATCTTGTAGGTGAGTAGCAGTACCAGGTAAAGGACAAACAGCTACATTTTGTCTAAAAGCTTTCCAAGTCCAAGAATCGTCTGAAAACAGACCTGCTTGTAATATAGAAAACTTAAACGGTAAGAATGTTTTTCCTTTTGCAGCTAAAGTTAATGTTGCGCTGCTAACTGTTTTTAAGTGACAATCAGGGCCTACTAATACTTCTACCATTCTATCTTTATCAAAATATCTATCTGGGTAATCATAAGGCAAATAAAAACCTTCATACCCTGCTTTAAAAACATTTTTCATAGTTTTTATGGCAGTTTTAGTATGAAGGTAGTCGTCTTCGCATAAATATATTAGCTCTTCAGTATTTGCTTCTGCTATTTCTATTAAGTTTTCCATTAAAGGAATACAAGTATTTACTGTAACAGGATGATACTGAGGGTAAGGATGCTCTCCAAAAGGAGGCACTTCAGTTCTGTTTGGTATATCTTTTATTTCTAATTTAGTAGGTATAGAACACGTTTCTCGCATCCAAGATTTAGTTTCTTCAGTAACTGTATCTGCTAATACTATAATTTTATCATCCCAGCCTTCTAAATCTTGCTGTAAAGAAAGCCAACATTTTCTAAAGATCTCGTCTTTCTTTTTTCCATTCCATCTGGGCTTATCTTGTGAGCCGTCTGATGTACTTCCTGGAGACTTATTAGCTTCTGAAGCTCTATATACTATTATCATTTTGTTACTTTTTTTCTTGAGAAATTTCTATACTCATCAATAATACTTATAAGATAAGGATCTAAAGGTTCTATACCTTCTCTTACAAATTTTTCTATCTCATCTTTTTGTGTATTATTAAAGTTATTTTTATAAATAGAAGAACGATATACTCCTCTTGTTTTAGAAGGATTACCAAACACTTTAGAAAAAGGTTTTACGTCTTTTATTATAGGAGAAAATGTTCCTATAAAAGAATGACTACCTACTGTAGAATAATTTTGTATATGAGCATTATACTCTATATAAACATTATTTTGAATAACACTATGAAAACCTAAGTAACAACAACCTGTTATAGTATTATTATTGCCTATCAAAGTATCACTATTAATAGTAGTACTTGGGCCTATATAATTGCCACTTCCTATAACAGTACTTTCTCTATAACCAGTTGCGCAGTTAATAACACATGCTGAAAGTATAGTATTGTTTTTACCTAGTGATATTCCATATTTATCATCTTTTACTAAAAACACAACTGAAGGGTCAATAGTATTAGAAGAATCTATAGAAAATTCTATAATAGCTTTGGAGGCAGAGTATACTTTCATAGTGTTATTCAAAATAATGAGTGTCACTTTTTCTGTTGCTAGGCAAGTGACCAGCCCCCTTAATTATGCAGCTAGTGCGTAATTAGATGGTGCAAAGTTATCGTTTGCATTTGTAAAGTTTGGCTGAATATCGTAGGCCAACACGGTAATCTACTCTCATCTCTTCACGTCAGTCGATCCTAGTTCAGCCCCATCAAAAACACACTGTTGCTCAAGGTTGCGATCCTACAAGACTTACTGACGCCTAAACGTACTCAGTGTGCTTATGGTGGAGCTGCGCGGTACTGCCCCGCGGTCCTGTCCATGTGTTGACTTGTATCAACGATTACAAAAAAGAGGTTTAATACGATAGAGATATCGCAGTTAGTGACCTCTTAATTCCTTATTTATTTTTTGTCTTATCTTCTTATTAGACAGCTGTTTTAGTTTCTTTTTCCATGACTTAGATAGTGCATGAGGTATTACTCCATTTTTAGGATTCATTATATTCTCCTATAAAGAAACTATACTAGTACTTCCTTTTTCTTTATTGGTAATTCTAGCATTATAGTTTCTAAGCCTATTAAACCGGCTAGGCCGTTTATAAGGTGCAAACTTCAAAGGATTATTATGGAGTTTTTCTACAGCTTCGTTAATAATTTTATCTTTTTCAGTATTCATGCGGTACTCTCTTTTTTATTATATAGTTAATATTAACACTAAAAATAGTAGTTAGCAACAAAAATTTAAATTTAAGATTTGGAGTTTGGTGTATTTTTTTGCTTCTTTGTGTAGCCTGCTTTTCTTTCTAACTTTTGCATTAGCGCTTGTCTTTTAGCTTCTGCTTTTCTGTATCTAGCTTTACCAGCTTTTTTAGCTTCTCTAAGCTTTTCAGATTTAGAAATATAGTAACTTTGTCTTTTAGCATCTGTATAAAACCCATCAGCATTTAATTTTCTCATCATAATTTTATATGCTTTAGAGACGTCATTATTATATTTTTTTATACTTATTTTCATTAATTTACCTTTATATAGTTTTGTATCCAGGAAGATAAGTGACCTGCACAATATTTACCTATAAGTTTGGATATAATTCCATTATTTTTAGTTACCACAAACATAGGTGTTGTAATATTTTTTGAGAGGTCCGCACTGTTTACACTTTCTGTATTAATTCCTAGATCTTGCAGTGTGAGCAGTTCTCGTTGCACATAGGTTTTATTAAATTTGTTAAAATATCCTGTAACCTTCTTCAACTTGTTTCTCCTATTAGTCTGACACTTTTTAAGAGTAGACATATTTTGATTTAATTTTATTCTTGCCATTTATAATTTTTCATGCTAATATTAATTTATAACAACAGGTAAGCAAATAATATGAAAGATTATCAGAATGAATTGAGCCGTTGTCTATCCGTAGTAAAGTGGAATCCTAATGAAGCACTCTCTGAGATGAACCTCTTAAGAGACGAAGCATTAAGTTCTCCTTTAAAAGAAAAACTTTGGAAGCGTAAGGCTCGTGAAATAAATAACTTTTTAGATTCTTTAGAAAACACTCGTTACTATAAAGAATCTGAATTCTGGAAAAACTCAAAACCAAGTAGGTTAATAATATAATGAATAAGTATCAACAAGACTTTAACTCTTTAAAAACACTATTAACTAGCCCTTTTACCTCTGTAGAAGATGTTGTAAAGCTAGTTAAACCACTTTTGTTAAAGATGAATAATCCAACCTTTTATAAAAAGTATTTATACACTAAGCCCGAAGAGGCTTACGGGGGAGTAGGGAGTTATTCCAATAATATGTTTACCATATTTACTAACGAGTGTATCAAAATTATTAATGAATGTCAAGACTTAAATGAAATGCTCAGGAAGCTACAAGTAGAATACTCATGGACAAATCGACACTCCGAGCCCTACTGGTTTAAAAATACAAAAAATACTTAGTATAAGTACAAATAAAATCAGCTGCAGGCCACTCTTGCGGCTGTTTTTTATTAACATAAGGGGAGTAGTGTATGATAAAATCAATAACTATTTTTTTATTATTACTTGGTGCAAAAAGCGCATTAGCGGATACAAGTAAAGAAATAGAATGCTTGGCAAAAAATATTTACTTTGAATCTCGTAACCAATCAGTAAGAGGTCAAATAGCTGTAGGAAATGTAACCATAAATAGAGTAAAAGATAGTAGATTTCCAAACTCAGTGTGTAAGGTAGTAACTCAAGCCAAAAAAGACAAAAATAATAATATAATACTTAACAAATGCCAATTTAGTTGGTATTGTGATGGTATAAAAGATACTATGTTAAACAAAGAAGTAAAAGAATTTTCTTTTAAACTAGCTAAGGCGTTAATTTTAGGGCAAATATCAGACGTAACAAACAACTCAACGCATTATCATAGTAAAAAAGTCAAACCTTATTGGAGTAGACACCTATCAAAAACGGTTACTATAGAAGATCATCACTTTTATAGGTGGGAAAAATAAAAATTTAAGATTGACTAACATAACAAGCGTTTGATAAAATAAAAAATGATAGAAGAAAGTGACTTAACTGACGACATCAAAAAAAATATAAACTGGCTACACGAAAGGTCACAGAAAACAAAAAGCGATTTAGAAACTCATGAAGCTGTGTGTGCTGAGCGATATATTCATATTAGTCAGTCTTTAGCCGCCTTAAATACAAGCATAGAACAAAGTAATATAAGGATACAAGAACTCCATGACACTGTATCAGCTAGTAAAGTAAGTTTAAAAACTCTAATGTTTATAGGTTCTTTCATATTAGCAGTTTCAGGATTTATTTATACTATTATAGGGATACTTAATCAAACACAATGACTAGAGAAAAAGAAAAAGAATTATTAAAATATCTGCTATCTAGTCCTCCTATGGATGTTTACAATGAAGATAACATGGATATTCAAGAAAGTAATTTAGAATTAGTAGAGCCTAGACCTATTAAAGCTACTGAGGAAGAGCTAGAGTCTAGAGAGATTGGTTCAGCTAATTTGTTTTTAGCTTCAGCATTTTTGAGCACTATAAATGACATTGATTTACCTGCTAAATCAGACGAAGACGTAACTAAGGCTCAAAAACTATGGCAACAATGGATGACAGAGCTTAAAGAAGATAATTTCTTACGAGAAAAACCTAATACATTACGAGAAAGTTTTAAAATTGTTTAACTATGAAAAGTGTTTAGAAGCGTATAATATAGATAAAGAATCTGGAAGAGTATATAAAACTCCAGATGGGGAGTATCCTAGCATAACTACTATTTTAGGAGCTACCTCAAATAATTCTTTTTTACATAAGTGGAGAGAAAGAGTAGGAGAAGAAGAAGCTAATAGGATATCTAAAGAAGCTACTGATAGAGGTACTGCGGTACATGACTATATAGAACAGTACTATTTACAAGAAGATAGAGTTTTTAGCGATTGGTTTGTATCTTCTGGACTTTCCAAAGAGCCAAGAAAAATTAAACAACCTGCTAGAGACATTATAAAAGAGTGTGATAGAAATAATTTTACTCCTTATGCCCAAGAAATACCTTTATGGCATCCTAAACTAAAATTTGCAGGAAGAGTAGATGGTATTGGATTATGGAATGGCGTATTATCTATAATAGATTTTAAAACTTCAAAAAAGAAAAAGTACACCTCTCAAATAAAAAACTACTATATACAAGCTACTGCATATGCTGTTGCACATAATTACTTATTTAATACTGCTATAAATAATTTTTCAATAGTTATTGGAGTAGATGAAAAAGAATCTCAATGTTTTACAGGTAAAGTAGTAAATTTTATACCTGAGCTTAAATACAGAGTCAGATCTTTTTACACTCAACAGAAAGGAATTGAATATTAAGAACTCTTCAAAACAACAAGAATACTATCGTCTAATAGAAAAATACGACTTATTATTTTTAACAGGCGCCGCTGGAACCGGAAAAACTTATGTAGCGTGTAACTCAGCTTTAAATTTTTTAGAAAGAGGTCTTATTGAAAAAATTATTATAACAAGACCTGTTGTAGCTACAGAAGATATAGGTTTTTTGCCAGGAACTTTAGAAGAAAAAATAAATCCTTTTATGGACCCTATAGTAGGGGTATTATCTGAGATTTATAACTCTAAAGAAATAAAAAAGATGATTGCTAATAACGTAATAGAGGCAGTTCCTTTAGCTTATATGAGAGGAAGAACGTTTTCTAACTCTTTTATAATACTTGACGAAGCTCAGAATACTACTCAAAAACAAATGAGTATGTTTTTAACTAGGTTTGGTAGAAATATTAAGTGTTGCATAACAGGAGACTTATTACAGTCAGATTTACCTACTAGAGAAAATGGACTAAACTGGGCATCGTCAAAACTAAGTCCCTCAGACTTAGTAGCTTTTCTTACTTTTACTAGTGATCACGTTGTAAGAAGTCCTTTAGTCAAAGAAATTATGAGATATTTATATGCAGAAGAAACGTCGTATCCCATTAAAAAAGCTTTTAGAGCTGGAAGCCTTGAGTCTATTGCCCCGAGAGAGGTCGTTAATAGTTAGCATTAAAAAGGCTCAAAGAGACTACCCTCAAATAACTCCTAAAATGTATGCAGCGTTTAATGGTATATACGATAGCTATTTTTATACAGGAGAAGATCAATGATAAGTAAAGAAAGATATTGTAAGTCTTGTGGGCATAGATGCCACTGTTATTCTCCTGATTGTTCTGAATGTAAAAATGATGTATGCATAAGCTGTAAATGCTCTTCTAGTGAAAAGAGCTTTTGGCCTGATAATCCAGGGGAAGCGTACTCTATTTAAGGAGATTTTTATGCCCGTAAAAAAAGTAAAAGGTGGCTATAAGTGGGGAACCACTGGAAAAGTTTACAAAACTAAAAAAGCTGCAACTAAGCAAGCTAGAGCCGCGTATGCAAACGGTTATAAAGGTAAAAAAAGGAGAAAGTAATATGCCTAAAATGAAAACAAAAGCCCCTAAATATACAGCAGGTAAGAAACCAACAAAAAAAGATACAGCAAAAAAAGGACTTACTGCTGCTCAAAAAAAGCTTCCCCCAGCACTTCAAAAAGCTATACTTAAAAAAATGAAAGCCAAGAAGTAAATTTATATATTATAAATGGTTGAAGAAGACTTTCAAGCGTGGCAAGCTTATCCTGAGCTTAGGTGGGTATTTAATAAACTAGATATTAGTTTAAAACTGGGATATAGTTGTGGGCCCGCAGGAGTTCCTATATCTAAAAAAGGTATGTATATAATAAGACCCATATATAATCTTTATGGTATGGGAATTGGAGCGCATAAAAAATATTTAGACCCTGATTTACATTCAAAAGATATGATAGCGCACAAATATATACCTCCTGGTTATTTCTGGTGTGAATGGCTAGAAGGTGTTCATCAAAGTATAGATTTTATCAAACATAACGATAAGTGGGAACCTTTTAGTACTATGATAGGCATTCATGAGTCAGAAGATAATTTAGTCACTTTTAAACAGTGGGAAGTTATTAATAATTCTTTTATTCTTCCCGACTGGGTACATAGTATAAATACAGAAAAGTATTTAAATATTGAGACTAAAGGTAATAATATAATTGAAATACATTTAAGAAGTGGTAATGACCACATATGGGACTTACCAATAGGAACAAAAATAATACCTGTATGGGAAGGTAAAGATTATTCTGAGTACCACCACTTAAAGTTTATAGGCAACCTACATTCTGATACTTTTTTATATAAAGCAGATGGTCATTTATCTAATATAAGAAAGGGTTATTATATACAACCCGTTTAAAAAGGAACAATACATGGCATCAAAACCAACTAATCCAAGCCTATGGTCAAGAGCTAAGACAGAGGCAAAAAAGAAATTTAATGTTTATCCTTCAGCATATGCTAATGCGTGGGCCGCAAAATGGTATAAGTCTAAGGGCGGTAAATGGAAAGGTGCTCCTACTAATAAAGTGAGAAAAAAAAGTGGCTAAGGGCGGATTAGGTAAATGGTTTTCAGAAGAATGGGTAGATGTTAAAACAGGTAAACCTTGTGGTCGTTCAGGAAAAAAAGATAAGAGAAAATATCCTGCTTGTAGACCTAAAGCAGTAGCTTCTAGAATAACAAAACAAGAAGCTTCTAAGAAAAAAGGCCGTAAAAAAGTAAAATGGTCTGTGACGTCTTCTGGAAAAAGAAGAAAGTCTAAAAAATAAAGGAGAATCATAATGATTACTAGAACATTATCGTGGATAAAGTCAAAACTAAAAGAAAGAACTTCATGGGATGGCGCTGCTTTAATAGCTACCGGAATAGTTATGCTTATGATGCCTATAGACTTAGTAGCCTATGCAGCTATTGCTTGGGGTATATGGACTATATGGAAAAGTGAATAAATATTTATGTGGGATATGATTGAACGTATGTCTTCAGACAGATTATGGTTATATACTGCTTTAGCAGGAAGTATTTTTGGTGCTATATTTGTAGCCTATATTAGTACTACTAGGTTAGGGCTATGGTGTTATTCAAAAATAGATATAATATTAGATATCTTGATAGTTAAATTAGGATGGAGTTGGTTACAACAACCAAAAGAAGTTTGGAGAACTAAGCTTCCTGCTGGTCTTATAAAAAAAATAGATGATATGGAGACACGAATAAAACATTTAGAAAAGTAATAATTACTTTGCTGGCTAGGTTAATATGTGTTAAAATAAGGAGATAATTATGGCAAAAGCAAAAGATGCTAGAAGGCTGCCTAGTGGAAAAATAGAATACAGAGGGGAAAGCTATCCAGGGTTTAACAAACCTAAAAGAAATACCTCTTCTTCAAAACACAAACAGGTTGTACTAGCAAAAAAAGGTGATGAAATAAAAGTAGTAAGATTCGGTCATAAAGACTATGGACATAATTATTCTGAAGAAGCTAGAAAGAACTATCTTCAAAGAAGTGCAGGAATTAAAGATAAATCAGGAAGACTTACTAAAGATGATAAATTTTCTGCTAACTATTGGGCAAGAAAAAAACTATGGGCAGGAGCAGGGGGTTCTAAAAAGTCCCCTAAAAAAGGAGGTCCTAGAAAATGAAAATAAATAAAAATGGGCATACAGATGTATCTTCCTCTCGAAGAATGTGTGATATGATTATTGAAGATTCTCAAGAAATATTAGCTGCTTTACCCTCTAATTCAGAAGCATCTTTACCTACTTGGTGGACTAATAAGCTAGCTGTTTGTTCAGCATATATGAATAGTTCTAGAGACTATTTAGTACACATGGAATCTTCAAGTGTTGCTTTAGATTATGAAAATACTAAAGAGCATACAGAAAATGAATCTGTACAGGTTGGAGAATATGTAACTAAACATTTTGATATATGTCCGAGCGCTCAAGAGTTGTACTCTGATATTACTAATAAAACAGATATGATTCATCTAGTAGTAGAGGCTGCTATGCTACATGACTTGTTTTTTAAAAGAGAAAAACAAATCATAGCTATGGGAGCTGCAGATCAAGACTCAGTTGATAAAGCTCAACACTACGCAGATATGATTATTAGTTTAGCAGAACAAATGAATTTAGTTAGTGAACATTCTTATATAGAAGACGTACACATGGCAAAAATTAAAGATATAGCTAATCAAGAAGCTTCTATAGAAATAATCATGTAAATGAGTAACTCATACTTAACTTTAGAAGCATTTAACAATGTCTTTTGTAACTTAGCACCTTCACCTATTCATGGTGTGGGTGTTTTTGCTCTGAAAGATATACCAAAAAATATAGTTATTTTTTCTCCTATAGCATGGGAAAAATTAGATAATTTTACATTAAAAAAATTAGATGATAATATTTTTTCTACCTATAAAAAAACATTTAAAATAACTAATAGCGGTATGAATATACCTTCTAAAGGCTATAATTCAATAGATTTTAGGTTTTATATTAATCATTCTTATTCTCCTAATCTTAATTATGATTCAGAAAATGATTTAATAATTACTAAAAATACTATACCTAGTAATACAGAGTTAACAATTAACTATAAAGCTTACGGATTTTATATTGATAACAGTTTTCACTAATGGATGTTATGATATACTACATCCTGGTCATATAGATTTATTTAATTATGCTTCTACATTAGGAGATAGGTTAATAGTGTGTCTAGACAGCGATGATAGAGTAAGAAAAAATAAAGGTCTTTGCAGGCCTATAAACACTTTAGCCATTAGATCTAAAATTATAAGCGCTTTAAAACCTGTAACATCAGTAATATCTTTTGATTCTGATGAAGATTTATGTTCTATATTTGATACTTATAATGCAGACTTACTAGTCATTGGAGAAGAATATAAGTATAAAAATATTGTAGGCGAAGATTTTGTAAAGAAAGTTATATTTTATGAACGAGACACTAGATACTCAACAACTAACATCATTAAAAATATTAATAATAGGTGAATCTTGTCTAGACGAGTATAGACTAGGTTCTGTAACTAGAATATCTCCAGAGGCTCCTGTGCCTGTTATACAGTTTAAAGAACTGAATACTGTAGAAGGCATGGCTGCTAATGTTAAAAATAATGTTAAAGCTTTTAACATATCTAAAATAGATTTGATAACTAATACTTCTAAAATTATTAAAAGAAGATTTATAGATATAAAATCTAATCAACAACTACTACGAGAAGATATAGGAGATTCTGTCTCTTCTTTGATAGACTATAATATTAAAGTGATGAATTCTGAGGATTATGATATAGTCATAATTTCTGACTATTGCAAAGGGCTACTAACACCTGATACTGCCAAACTAGTATGTGAGAAATTCAAACATAAAGTGTATGTAGACACTAAAAAAGAAGACTTAAGTTGTTTTCCAAACTCTATTATAAAAATAAATGAGTATGAGGACAATAGCAGTTATAATCTACCAATATCTTCTACTAAAATAGTAACTTTAGGATCTAAAGGTTCAGTATGTGAGGGTGTATTCTCTAGACCTTCTCCTGTAAAAGTTCATGATGTTACAGGAGCAGGAGATGTATTTTTAGCCTCTCTTGCGGTATTAAACAGGTTTAAGTCTATTCATGAATCTATAGACTTAGCAAATAAACTTGCATCTTACTCAGTAGAACACTTTGGAACGTATGTTATAAATCAATTAGATATAGAAAGGGCTTTTAATGAGACTTGAAGGTTTTGTAAAAAAAGGATGGGGTCACGAACTTATTTGGGCAACAAATGATAAATATTGTGGCAAGCTGATGAAGTTTAATGAAGGTGCTAAGTTTTCTATGCATTTTCATAAAAATAAAGAAGAGACTTGGTACGTATTAGAGGGAGAGTTTATAGTTCACTGGATTAATACTTTTGACGCTTCTAAGATAAGTACAAAAATTAAACAGGGAGATACTTGGCATAATGAGCCTTGCAGCCCTCATCAATTAGAATGTTTAAAAGAGGGGACTATATTAGAAGTTAGTACTCCTGACAGCGTAGAAGACAATTATAGGGTGTCTCCTGGAGATTCTCAATGATACAATTAATTTGACACTTACTTTTTTATTAAGTATTATATAGTATAACCATATAGGATACACAATGGAATATTTCAATAAAACTAGTGAAGACTGGAGAATCTCTCAGTGCTGTCAGTTTCACGATAAAGTAAAAGCTAAAGCTTACAATTTTGGAACTACTACTAAAACTTATGCACTAAAAGAAGGCGGAAAAGAAAGAGTACAACAAAAAGCTTTGCATAACTGTAATCAGCTTTTATCTGTGTTAAAAAATTATTTTCCTACACAACCTAAAAATCTAAGAGCTTGGAGAATATCTTCAGAGCTTTTTCCGTGCTATACTCTAGATTTTACTAAGCCTTGGTATGAAGAAATTTGGGATGATATTTGTGCTATATTAGAAGAGTGCGGCAGGCTAGCAAAAAAACATGAAGTAAGACTGAGTGTACATCCTGGTCAATATACTGTTCTAGCCTCTAATAAAGCCGAAGTAGTAGAAAATTCTATTAAAGATTTAGAATATCATGCTCTATATGGAAGTTTGATGGGATTACCGGCTAAAGACTTTGTTATGAACATTCATCTTCAAGGTCTTTATGGAGGAAAGCATGAAGACGGTATAAAGCGTTTTGCTACTAATTTTCCTTACTTATCTGACTATGCTCAACAATGTCTAACCGTAGAAAACGAAGATAAACCTAATGGATATGATATAAGACACACCATAGAATTGTCTAAGCGCATACCTATTCGTTGTTGTTTAGATACTCATCACTATGCGTGCCATAGAATGAGAGAGTCAGAAAAAGTCGTACTAGAAGGTAAAACTGTTAATAGGAAAATTAGAGATGTAGAACATATTACTTACATGCATGAGTATTTTGTTGAAGCTGTAAAATCTTGGAAAGGCGTTAGACCTTTATTTCATGTATCTCAATCTTTTCCACCAGAAAATTCTGCATATTGGATGAAACCTAACGCGCACTCAGAAGTATTTTGGGATGAAGAACTTATGGCAAATCATGTACCTATGTTACAGTATGCAGACTTTGATATAGAAGCTAAACATAAAGAAGTAGCTGTACTAGGTTTTTACAATTTTATAAAAGAAGAAGAAGAGCTAGCAGGAGAGCCTTTAGTAGCGATATGATAGATTATAAATTTAATGAAGATCAATATATAAAAGAGCTTAAAAAGTACGTTGATTCCACTTATGGTCAACACTATTCTAATAATAAATTTCAATCTACTGAAGTAATTATTGATAGGGGACATGGAACAGGTTTTTGCATGGGAAGCATAGATAAATATTCTAATAGATACGGTAAGAAGGGTACTGCAGCAGACGCTCGTAAAGACTTAATGAAAATATTACACTATACGCTACTTCAATTATATATACACGATAGTGATTATTAGAGGAGTTATTGATGACTAAATATTTATTCAGAAACCCAGAAGTTCCAGGACAAGTAGAACGAGAAATAATTGCTAGAAATCTAGTAAGAAATCTAGAAAAGCTAGGCAAGTTTCAAATAGAACAGTTATCTGGAGAAAGCTGGACACATTTAAAAATACACGCACCCGATAACTTACTTAAAATATTTAAAGGAATAAAAAGTACTAAGTATAAACCTATTATAAAAGGTAAATATGTATTTATGTATATAGATAGTAATGTTACCTCATTAGACGTTAGAATGTTTATAGGAGAGTTAATAGAGTGTATAAATACTAAGAATAATAAATTATCCCATAGAATTAGAAGAAAAATAGGAATTTTTCTATTTAATTTAGCAAAACTAATATACAAACCTAAAAAATAAGGAATAACTATGTCAGAAAATAAAGATGTGAAAAAACCTATTAAGGCTATTAACCCAGAAGATGTAGCAGAGCAGCTAGATATTATTGTGTCTTTCTTAGGAGCAATAGAAAACTCCAGAGATGAAATTAATAAAAGAGTAAAGCATTTAAAAGACGAATACGGCTTACAGTCAACAGCTGTTAGAGCTGCTGCTACTGTTTTACATAAGCAAAATCAAGAACAGTTAGATGAAAAAGAGTCTCAAATTAGAAACATTTTAGATATTTGTAAAGGTTAGAATATGTCTAGTATAGTACTGGTTACTGGAGGTTTTGACCCTCTTCATTCTGGGCATATAGCTTATTTTAAAGAAGCTAAAAGATTGGGACAAAAATTAGTGGTAGGACTAAATAGTGATGATTGGCTAACAAGAAAAAAAGGTAGACCATTTATGAGCTGGTCTGAAAGAGCTGAGATACTTGAAAACATAAGCTGTATTGATAGAGTTATTAAATTTAATGACTTAGATGATACTGCTAATGATGCTATATATAGAACCTTAAAAATGTCTCCCGATAGTAGAATAATTTTTGCTAATGGAGGAGATAGAACTATGGGTAATACTCCTGAGGAAAAAACTTATGGAGGAGTTCCTTGGGTTAGATTTGAGTGGGGAGTAGGAGGAGAGAATAAAGTAAATAGTTCTTCTTGGATTCTAGACCAATGGAAAACTCAAAAAACAGAAAGAGATTGGGGATACTGGAGAGTTTTAGATGATAAACAGCCAGAGCTACCTCAAAAGATAAAAGAGCTAGTTATTTATCCTAATTGTAGCTTATCTGATCAAAAACATTTACATCGCTCAGAGCATTGGTATTTATTGGAAGGTGATTTACAAATAGAACTAGAGTATCCAGATGCTTCTTGGAAAATAATGGTTCTTAGCCCTCATACTACCTTTGTTATACCTACTAATACTTGGCATAAAACTACTAATATAGGCAGTTTTAACGCTCATGTGCTTGAAGTACAATACGGAACTAAATGTATTGAGTCAGACATTGAGCGAAGGCAGATACTTAATGAAAAGAATAAACGAGACGACGTATAATCAGTCTACCTATCCTACAGAGGTAGAAAACTTAATAATAGAACACCTAGATAATACAGATAAATTAATATTCAGCTGGGGAAGAGATAGTTCTACTTTTTGGCTAGCTAGACGATGTACTTCTATGTGTATAGTAGAACATGATCTTGCATCCTTTAATGCAACAAAAGACTTTTTATCTTTTAAAAATATTAATAATATAAAGACTAGGTATTCAAAAGAAAATTATGTAGATAGTATAAAAGAATATCCAAGTAATATATTTGATACTATTATTATAGATGAGCACGAAAAAGAAAAGTGTTTTGTGTCTGCAATATCAGAAGCTAGATCAGGAGGTATTATAATAGCTCCTTATCTCAATATAGACTTATTAGAAGAATATTCTAATAGAGTTAAAAGCTACTCATCTTTCTCAGGAAAAGGGTATATAAATGAAGAAACGGTTATTATCCGGAAAAAATAAAACTATTCCTTTTATACCTTTTTATATAAGAAGAGCAGGAGGATGGGTAATACCTACTGCGTATGATATATTTACAGACAAAAAAAGTTTAATTATTTTTTTAAAAGGTGCATATATAGATAGTAAATTATTAGTTCATTATGATAATTCTGATTTAATATCGAATTATAATAATACTTATTGTTGTTGCCCTAATGACTCCTATGTAATGAATCAATGGGCTACTGACTTAAATATTAAAAATATAGATATGTTACCTGACGGTAATAAAGAATTTTTTGACTATTTAGACTTACTAGAAAAAGAAACTCCTATACGTCAAAAGATAGAAATAAGTAATTCAGAAATAAAGTATTTAGGAGATGTAAGTGTCTAAAGTTATAGTTTATTCTTTACCTAGCTGTATAGCATCTAATGATTTTATTATATACTGTAAGAGTAAGGTACGTGACTTAGAAACCTATGTAGTAAAAGACTCTTCTTGGCCCCAGATTAGACATGATATAACTATAGACTCTTTAGAGAGTAAGTATAATAGAAAATTTTTTAGTTATCCTATTATATATATAAACAATCAATATGTAAATTCAATACAAGAAGCAAAGAAGATTATAACAAAAGGACTATAATATGGATATACTTATATACTCTAAAACAAACTGCAACTTTTGTGTGAAGGCAAAAAACTTATTAAATATAAAAAATCTAAAATTCACTGAGAAGGTACTAGATAAAGACTTCACTAAAGAACAATTATTAGAGATATTACCTAATGTAAAAACATTACCACAAATACAAATAAATGGCAAGCATATAGGTGGTTATAGAGAATTAGAAAACTATTTAAATACTAATTAATGTAACTTATTAGTTGCTTAATAGTTTATATTTAATTATTATTATATAATGGAAAATTTATTTAACGCTTTTATA
>Ga0213863_10000062_pt1 | contig 80206 bp, 74 predicted proteins | sample PICome_8_FD_160128 | JGI IMG/M metagenome (GOLD analysis project Ga0213863, IMG submission 160128) | Coastal seawater microbial communities near Pivers Island, North Carolina, United States - PICO497 | ecosystem: Environmental > Aquatic > Marine > Coastal | place: USA: North Carolina...
AATTGGCATCGAGATAAATTTGTTTGCTTTTCAAAACAAAAGTGAGTTTATGCTAATATTTCAATTAAACATTAAGTCTTAAAGAGTATAATTGAATATTTCAGTACTTAGGGAGTTTTTCTTTGGTGACTGTATTTGAATACTTTACCATCTCTAAGATAAGCAATTCCCATGACGGTGTCATGACTTTTACCGCTATTAACCTCATGGATTCCTACAATCACTTCATCATTTTCATATAACGTCGTCACGTCACCAACTACCCTAAATTCTGTAGTATTTACCCAGTCAATTGTAGCTTGTTTGTTAAAATCTGAAGTATTCCAATCAAAGTCATCTGTTATTATTGCTTCAATATATTTTGAGTCATTTTTATCTGTACCTTGACGCCATGCATCAACCCATTTTTCCCATGTTACTGACATGTAATATTCCTTTTTATTGCTAATATCATAATGATAGATTAACCTAATATTATGTAAATATATAAAATTGTGGGCGTAGTTATATGAAAAAGAAAATCTCTATTTTTACAATCACTTTTGTAGCCTTATTCGGCTTAGCGAGCACTTCTTTTGCAAATGATAAAAGTGGGCTACGACTATATCACATTAAAATTGATAAATTTGAACTAAAAGATCTATGCATGGAACACTTCCCAACGGGTAAATTAATTCAGCAAAGCTCCAGTATTTATAAAAAAATACAATTAAATAGTAACGATTATATACTTCAATTCACCTCAATGGGAGGCTGTTTCTTAAATGAGTATCGCTAAGAAAGGCTTTATAGTATGATAGAATTTCATAAACGGCAGATTGAGTGGTTTAAAGAAAGAGTTGGCATAAGTGATTATGCTATAACTTGGATAGCATTTATCAAAGGCCTCATAATTGGGTATCTAATTGCTTGTTATTTATAAATTTTTAATTTTAAAATTTTAAAAATCATTTTTTATGAAATAAATATACTTCACCTTCCTGGACATCAACGGCTTCCATCAAGTGGCCATTAGCTGACATTCGTGCTGAACGTTCATTAGCTGATCTATCGAATGCGGCTTTATCTTCATATATTGATGTTAATGAAGCAGTCAGTGGGCCAGTTCTTACTGCAACAAGTAACTGTGCTTCTGGAAATCCTTCAACAGCTGTTAAGGCATAATTTTCCTGTAAATTATCGGCTGCTTTTTCTGATACAAAAGTTATTGTATTTATTCTTGCATATGTCATATTTTATATCCTTTAATAAAATTAATTTAATGTATTAAAATGATACAGAAGTATAACATTGAGTAAATATGTAATTTTGGGAACATGATAGAGATGAAAAAACAGTATATAGACAACATACTGTGTGTTGGTGAAATAAATGATAATACAAGCCATATAGAGTTTTATACATGGGATTTAGGTGCGCATAAGCAAGATCATCCAAAAAATTTCTTAAGGTTAGATGGACGCTTTGATCTAAGTGATGAAGTTGTATCTTTTGAGGACCTAATTGAAGAAAGGCACAAGCGTTGGATTGATGGTCTTGGAATGGGTGGATATGCAAAGCAATTTAGTAAACTTGTAGCTGTTCAAAAGGACGAAAAATAATAATTTTAGTAGTTTATTTTCTTGAAGTCATTTCACGGTATATATTCTTTATTTGCGTACTTGCTGTTTTTTTAAATAATGCTGGAAAAAATGCGTGAATTAATGCAGCAATCGAAGACATAAACAGCTTTAATGAAAACCTAAATGCCACAAAAAAATGTTGTATGTATGTTTCTCCAACGCTTTTTGGATGATCTGTAAAAAAGCTTAAAATCTTTAATTGTGATTTTTTTGTTATACTTTGATTGTTATTTTCAAAACTTAGCATCATGCTCCCCATTTGTGAATCTTATTAGTGACTTATGATATCTTAGATGCTTACAAAAATTATCCCATATATCCTTTTAAATATTGTTATTTTGGGATATCATCTCTCATATGGATAATTATACAGACCAAATAGATCAAAAAATATTAAAAATTTTGCAGATTGATGCATCCTTAAGTATGGATGAAATTTCTGAAAAAGTTAATCTATCCAGAAATGCATGCTGGCGCAGAATAAGGCGATTGGAGAGCGAGGGTATTATTAAAGGTCGTGTAGCGTTAGTAGAACCTAGATCTGTTAATTTAGGCTTATCAATTTTTGTAATGATAAAGACAAATTCACATGAATCGGATTGGGCAAAGAAATTCGAAAGTGTTGTTTCTAATTTCCCAGAGATTATGGGGGCGCATCGAATGGCTGGAGATCTAGATTATATCTTGCGAGTACGTGTTAAGGATGTAAGTGATTATGATAAATTTTATCAAAATTTGATTAGTAAAATTTCTATTTCTGAAATTTCAGCAAGTTTCGTTATGGATGATATAAAAGATACCACTGCTTTACCTACGGATCGTATGTAATTGAATCATATATTTAATTATTTATGAATTTAAATAGCCTGCTAGAATGGCTACGAACGCACCAACATGAACAACCATAATTGCTTTGTCTTTCCACAAATAACCAACTAAGAACCAAAGTAAGATGCCAATAAAGAATGCAAAAACATTCCATGGTACAATATTCAAGCCAGTTAATCCATAACCTATCAATTGTATTGCCGTAGCAATCCACTTAACAATATCTACAGTTTTCATTATATATATTCCACTAAGTTTTGAAGCTAAGTAGATATATTTCATTTATATTAAAATTCATAAAACGACAGTTTTGTGTAATTTCTAGTTTGGTTGATATCTATTTAAATCAATTTACTGGATGTACGTTGTCTGTATCCCCAAATATCTAATAATGATAAGGACATTACGTCCTTTGTATCTGCATATATAGCCACCTCCAGTAATTCCGTTCCATAAGAATTTGAAAGTGATATAAGTTGCCCATTTTCAAGCTCCCTATGTATCATGCTTACAGGCAGCCAGCCAACTCCAATACCTTTTGTTACCATTTCCTTTATTCCGTTTGAAAATGCAGTTTCACAAACTGGTGATTTGCTGAGATTAGGTGTTCCAAAGTTTCTATTATTTGAACTTAAAACTTGTCCAAAATAACTATCTTCAGGATAAGCTATAGAGGGCGTATCTAATGGTATTAATCCATTATCTTTTACTGAGAATCGCAACTTCCCTCCTACCACGGGCACTAAATAATCGTTCCCCCATAATTCGCGTTTAATTGTTTTTCCGAATGGAAGTGACCCGACTTTATTTGATTCATAACACAATAACATGCTTGTATCGCCACGAAGAAACATCGTTACACAATCTCTTAAATTGGCAGCCCTTAGTCGAAATTTAAGAGATGGAAAGTGTTTTTTAGCATGCAGTGACATATCAGGAAATGTAGTAAAAATTGGTGAGTGTTGGGCTGCAATGGTAACTGTAGTGCTTTTAGGGTCAAAATGTGCTAATTTACCTTTGAGGTCATTTATTCTAGCCACCAGGGCTCTAATTTCAGTTTCATTAGAATGTAAAGTTGGACTGATGTTAATCTTATTAGTGCCACGGTCTAATACACTAACCCCAAGCCAATCTTCAAAGCTTCTAATACGCCTTGAGAAGGCAGGTTGTGTAATATTTCTTCGAGCTGCCGCACGTGTCATGTTGCCTTCTTCTAAAAGAATTAAGACATCATCTAACCAATTCATATCCATATTGCTTCTCCTGCTAATACAATAGGTATGGGTAGGCCAAGAATAAAGCATTATTTTTTTCTTTTAGTATTTGTAATTGTATTAGTGAATCATATTAAAGGAATTAATCTTGTGACCAGTGCAACTCAAATAAATGAACTTGAAATGTCATTATCACCTGAAATGGAGCAAAGTCTGTGTAAAGAGTTATCTTTAACATTAGCAAAATTTCCCAAAGTTCGACTTGGTCATTTGCCTACACCATTAGAACCAATGGATAGATTAAGTGAAATATTAGGTGGTCCGCGGCTGTGGGTTAAGCGTGATGACTGTACAGGTTTATCATCTGGAGGAAATAAGACACGTAAACTTGAATTTTTAATGGCTGATGCTCAATCAAAGGGTGCAGATACTATTATTACTCAAGGAGCAACACAATCTAATCATGCGAGACAAACAACTGCTGCTGCAGCCAAACTTGGTATGGAATGCCATATCCTATTAGAGGATAGGACAGGGTCAAATGACAATAATTATATTCTAAATGGAAATGTTTTGCTTGATCGTTTGCATGGGGCCTCAGTTTCAAAGCGAAGTGGCGGTACAGATATGAATTTAGAAATGCAAGATTTTGCTGATGCTTTAATTGAAAAAGGTAAAAAACCATACATAATCCCAGGTGGTGGCTCCAATCCAATAGGTGCACTTGGATATGTAAACTGTGCCCGAGAGTTAACTGAGCAAGCATCAGAAATAGGATTAAAAATAGATGCACTTGTGCATGCTACTGGCAGTGCCGGTACTCAGGCGGGGTTAGTAGCGGGCTTGGCAGCTATCCAAAGTAGTATTCATTTATTAGGTATTGGTGTAAGAGCACCCAAAGACAAGCAAGAACAAATGGTTTTTGATTTAGCACAAAAAACAGCAGATTATTTAGATACAGGTATAGAAATAGAACGTGATAAGGTGCGTGCTATTTGTGATTATGTTGGTGCTGGCTATGGGTTGCCAACTGACGGTATGATAAAAGCGGTTAAATTATTGGCTCAATCTGAGGGATTACTTTTTGACCCTGTATATTCGGGCAAAGGACTAGATGGCTTAATAGATCAAATTAAAAAAGGTTATTTTGCAGGAATGGATAATGTTGTGTTCTTGCATACTGGCGGGAGCGCCGCACTATTTGGATATCCAGAAACGTTTGAGCTACCTGGGTACGCAAATTAATACACTAACTAAAACATTAACTTAACTAGGAGAAAAAGAATATGTTACTAAAAAAATCACTAATAACAGCATCACTTCTTGCTGCAATGAGCGTTCCTGCTATTGCTGAAGATGTGAAAATTGGCGTACCGTCATGGACTGGTGCACAAGCAATGGCTCACTTATTGGGTGCTGTTGTTGAAATGCGAATAGGTGGTACAGTCGATTATGTACCAGGAAATAATGCTACAATTTTCCAAGGTATGGACCAAGGAAAAGGCGATATTGATGTACATCCTGATGTTTGGTTGCCAAATCAAGAAAGTTTTACAAAGAAATATGTTGATGGTGCAGGTTCTGTTGTGTTGAACCAACAACCATATGAAGGCAATCAAGGTTTTTGTGTGTCTAAAGACTTCGCAGAAGCTAATAACATCACTGATATTGCTGATTTGGGTCGCCCTGATGTTGCGGCGCTTATGGATAGTGACGGCAATGGAAAAGGTGAAATGTGGATCGGTGCTCCAGGTTGGGCATCAGCTAATGTAAATGAAGTAAAAGTTCGTGATTATGGTTTATTAGACTTTATTGAGCCCATTAGAGCAGAAGAAAGTGTAAAAACAGCAAGAATTAAAGATTCAATTGCAAAAGGTGAAGGTTATGCGTTCTATTGCTATAAGCCTCATGCAGTTTGGTTTATGTTTGACGTAGTAATGTTAAGTGAGCCAACTTATGACGCTGCTAAATATACAATGGTTCAACCTTCTGATGATGCTGATTGGTATGAAAAATCTAGCGTGAGTACAAAAGATGCATTAAAGCAGGTTCAAATCGCTTATTCAAAGTCTTTGCCAGATCGTTCACCGGCAATTGCTGAATTCTTTGAGCGTTTTTCAGTTACTGCTGATGATGTAAGTAATTTTGCTTTTGAAATTAGTGGTAATGGCCGCGACCCTGCAGAATTTGCTCGCGAATGGGTAGAAGCGAACCCTGATCGTGTTGACGCTTGGTTGGGTCTTTAAGATTTAAAAAAAAGATGGTTCCAGTGAGCTGGAGCCATCAATTAATAAACATCGGTATCAAACCATGTTATGGAGCACCATCAAATTATGAATAACGATAAAGTAATTGAAATTTCCAATGTATGGAAAATCTTTGGTTATCGTCCAGAAGAGGCATTGCGTGCAATACGAGATGATGGACTTAGTAAATCTGAAGTATTAAGCAAATACAATGCAGTGGTTGGTGTAGCTGATGTAAGCTTATCTGTTAATAGAGGCGAGATATTCTGTATCATGGGTCTTTCTGGTAGTGGAAAGTCCACATTGGTAAGGCATTTTAATAGATTATTAGAACCAACGGATGGCCAAATATTGATTGAAGGTATTGATGTTATGAGTTTGGGGACACAGGATCTTCAAAAATTCAGGAATCAAAAAATTGGTATGGTTTTTCAAAACTTTGCTCTCATGCCGCATAGATCTGTTTTGGATAACGTTGCAATGCCTTTGGAAATTCGTAAAATAAGTAAAAATGAGCGTATGCGACAAGCGGCAGCAATTTTAGATATTGTTGAGCTTGGAGCTTGGGGCTCAAAATATGCGCATGAATTATCTGGTGGGATGCAGCAACGTGTTGGATTAGCCAGAGCTCTCGCAGCAAATCCAGATGTTTTATTAATGGACGAACCATTTAGTGCTCTTGATCCGTTAATACGTAGACAGTTACAAGATGAATTCATAAAGCTTTCGAAAATTCTAAAAAAAACAACAGTATTTATCACTCATGATTTAGATGAAGCCGTTAGAATTGGAGATAGAATAGCAATTATGAGGGACGGAAGATTAGTTCAAACCGGTACAGCAGAAGATATTGTTATGAATCCAGTAGATGATTATGTTGCAGATTTTGTCGCCGGTATATCACGATTAAAAGTTGTTCATGCACATGCAGTTATGCAACCAATTGAACAATATATTCAAAAAAATGGACCATTATCTTCTGCTATGCCTCATGTTGAGGGCAATGAGACACTAAGTAACTTAATATCTTTGGCTATAGATAACGAAAATCATATTCTTGTAGAAAGTTCAGGCAAAGCAGTTGGAGTAATAACCCGATCTGATATTTTGAGAATAGTTGTTGAAGGAACTGAAATGTCATGAGCAATAATGTTGAAAATCCACTTGATGCAAAAGACTCTGATGCAGCATTGGCATATGCAGAAGAGCGACGTGAAAATATTAAAGATTTTGTCAGAACAAACCCTGATTACTATATTGCTCAATTTGACCACATTGGAGAAAATGCCAATTTTACACCAACATTAAATATTATGGCTGGATTATTTGGTCCAATTTGGTTTGGTGCTCGTGGTCTGTGGTCTTGGGCATTGCCATTTCTTATACTTGAAATGCTTGCGTTTGTGCAAATTTTTCGAGGCCTTTTTGGTGATTTAGCTGCTGATGCCTTCGCGCGTATTGCTTCGATTGAAAATACTTTGGATTTGCGTCGCCAACAACTTGCTGCTGCTCTAGAGAGTGGATCAAGTAAAGTTGATGTTTATAAGCGTACTGTAGAAGCACTTGAAGATGCTATTGGTGGTATAAGAGAAGAAGCAGTCGCTTTGTCTGAGCAAGGTGTAACAATTGCACTTATAGGTTTGATTATTTTATTAACCTCAAAGGCTATTCAAGCTATTGTTGCAAATTGGGCATTAGAGGCAAGATTTTCAGATTGGCTTTCAGATCGAACAATCCGTTCAAGTCTCCCAGTGCCAAATATTATATTTAGTGCATTATTTGTCACTCTGATAATCTCAGCAGCAGTGTTTCATTATAGTTTTCCTGGAAAATTTGTAATTTTAAGTAATTTTCCAACCAATCCAGAATACAGGTTATTTAGTATAGCAAAAGTTGAATCATTCTTTTCATTTTGTGTTGCAAATGGAGAAATAGTTTTTGATTTTATTACTTATGGCATTCGATTGCTTCTAGATGCACTGGAATTAGCATTTGTAACTACGCCTTGGATTGTAATTGCAAGTTTAATTGTTGTTTTAACATGGTTAACTGCTGGAATAAGAACGGCTGTTTGGTCTGGAGCATTTTTATCTTACATGGGCCTTTTAGGATTTTGGGAAAAAGCTATGACCACCTTAGCTTTATTGGGTACAGCAGCATGCCTTTCAATTGTTATTGGCATTCCACTTGGAATGTTTTGTGCGAGAAGGCGCCGTTTTTATTCATTTATACAGCCTATTATGGATTTTATGCAAACAATGCCTGCGTTTGTTTTTATGATCCCGGTGATTGCTTTTTTTGGAACAGGAAAGCCAGCGGCAGTCGTAACTACAATGATCTTTGGTGGAACGCCTGTTGTTAGATTAACTGTACTTGGATTGAGGGGTGTCCCAGATAGCGTCAGGGAAGCTGCAATTTCATTCGGTGCGAATAAGTGGTATTTACTAACTAGGGTAGACTTGCCTCTCGCAAGTCCTTCAATTCGGGCAGGAATAAACCAAACAATAATGCTTTCACTTGCAATGGTTGTTGTAGCGTCTTTAATTGGAGCTAAGGGATTAGGTGAAGATGTGCTTGAGGCTTTACAATACGCCAATGTGGGTCAAGGAATACTTGCAGGATTTTCAATTTTATTCTGTGCAATGATTTTGGATAGAATTGTTCAAGGTAAACGAAAATGATCCCAATTGTATTAGTTCACGGATTTATGGGAGGCAGTGAACAATGGGAAGAACAAATAAAAAGTTTATCTAAAGATTTTGAAGTCGTAGCTATAGATCTACCAGGATTTGGAAAAAATAATCATCTTCCTGTTATAAATGAAATAATTGGTTTTTCAGATTGGATAATAGCTGAGTTAAGAAGGCGCAATATCAAAAAATATCATTTATTGGGTCATTCAATGGGGGGAATGATAGTGCAGGAAATGGTACGATCAGACTATAATAATATTAATAAGTTAATATTATATGGTACTGGATCAGTCGGCGTTTTGCCTGGCCGTTTTGAGACAATTGCTCAAAGTAAAATTCGTGCTGAAGAAGATGGTGCGAGCTCTACAGCGTTTAGAATTTCTTCCACTTGGTTTCTAGATTATGAGAAATCTCCTGCTCATGAAGCATGTGCACGTATAGCTAAATATAGTTCTATAGAAGCGATTTTAGCAGGATTAGATGCAATGAGTGGGTGGTCAGGTGAGAAGTATTTACAGCATATAGAAAATAAAACACTTATACTTTGGGGTGACAAGGATAGGACTTACTTATGGCCTCAAATTGAAACGCTTTGGAAAAACATTAAAGATTCAAACCTTTCAGTTATACCCGGTTGTGCTCATGCTGTTCATCTTGAGAAGCCTTATATTTTTAATAAAACTATTCATAGTTTTATAGAATCGGCATAAATCATATTTTCCTCTCATATAAAAAAATGATTAATTAATTCTAGTTATTTAAATTATAGGTATGTTATTTAAGTTATATCTATATTTAAAAAGGCTTTTTTCATTTTTTAAGTCTAAATTTTATCTTCATATTTATACAAAAATTATATATTTTTTGAATAAAAGTGAATTAATAGTACATATGAACGGCGTATCAGTATAGGCGGGTTAAATTTTTATAACGTATGTTAAATATACTTAGTTCTCTCTGAACTGATTTTTTTGATGTAAAATTCCCTGGGAGGAAAATATGAAATCTTTACGTAATACTGTACTAGGTTTAACGCTAAGCGTAACCAGTGCATCATTCGCAATGGCAGATGATCTGACTATTGCAATTGTGAATAACGGTCACATGATTAACATGCAGAAAGTCGCTGAGGCTTATACTGCTGAAACAGGTGTAACATTAAATTGGGTTGCTCTTGAAGAGGGAGTTCTGCGTGAGCAGGTTACTTCTGACACAGCTACTGGTGGTGGACAATACGACATCATCAACATTGGTATGCAAGAAGCTCCAATTTGGGGTGCTGCAGGATGGATTGAACCACTAAATTTCAGCGCAGAATATGATGTAGACGATATCCTACCCGCTATGCGCGCTGGTCTATCGCACAATGGTACATTGTACGCCGCTCCATTTTATGGCGAGTCATCTATGGTAATGTACCGCAAAGATTTGGCAGATGCTGCAGGTGTTAAAATCCGTGACAACGATAGCTGGGCTAATGTTAAAGGCGCTGCTATGGCAATGCATGATCCTGATAATGGGGTTTATGGTGCATGTTTACGCGGTAAGCCAGGTTGGGGCGATAATGGCGCCTTCATTACAACTATTGCAAACTCATTTGGTGCACGTTGGTTTGATGAAAATATGAAACCTCAGCTGGATTCAGCTGCTTGGAATGAAGCGGTAAGCTTCTATGTAGACCTTCTTGCAAACTACGGCCCTCCAGGCTCTGAAGGCAATTCCTTCAATGAAATCTTAGCGCTTTACAACCAAGATAAATGTGGTCTGTGGATCGACGCGACTATTGCGGCTTCGTTTCTTGAGAATCCAAATGTTGCTTATGCACAGTCTCCAAACGCTGGTAACCCAGTAGGTGCGAATTGGCTTTGGGCTTGGGCAATGGCAATCCCTGCGGGTTCACCAAATGCAGATGCTGCTGCTGACTTCATAGAATGGGCAACTTCGAAAGATTACGTACAAGCTGTAGGAAATCATCCAGACTTTGGTTGGGCTTCCGTACCAACAGGTCAGCGAGCATCTACATATGATATTCCTGAATTCAAAGCAGTTGCAGGTTTCGCAGCCGCAGAGATGGCAGCTATCGACTCTGCTGCTCCTGAAGCTACAGACCTGAAGCCTTATGTTGGCGTACAGTTTGTTGCAATCCCTGAGTTCCCAGAAATTGGTTCTGCTTTCGGTCAAGAAATGGCTGCTGCTTTATCTGGCGCAAAATCAGTAGAAGATGCATTAGCTGCTGCACAAGCTGCTGCTGTATCAATTATGAATGAAGCTGGTTATTAATATCTAAATTAGATTTAGAAGGGCCTAGTGAAATCTGGGCCCTTCTTTTAAAAGCCATCTAAATATCGTCAAAATATTATATTTTTAAGATCATTAATGATATTAAATTTTTATAAGAATATAATATTAAACGATTAAACCTAAATTAGGATAAAAATAAATGTCTACGAGAACTCTACCGCGCTTACTTCAAGCACCAGCAGTATTGTTACTTTTAGTTTGGATGCTTGTTCCGCTATCAATGACATTATATTTTTCATTTATTCGGTATGTATTAAATAGTTTAAGAAGACCTGAGTGGACATCTCCAAGTTTTAGTAACTGGCGAGGTTTTGGTAATTATAATTATGTTTTAGACGCTAAAGATTTTTGGTTTGCAGTTCAAAACAGTGTTTTCATTGTAGGTGGCATATTATTTTTTACAGTTATATTAGGTCTATCTATTGCAGTTTTAATTAATAAAACTTTTCCTGGGAGAGGAATTGTTCGTGTACTTTTAATATCACCTTTCTTTGTGATGCCTGCCGTAAGTGGTGTATTATGGATTAATATGATGCTTGATCCTGTACTTGGCTTAAATGGAATAGCCGTTGAAGGAATAAATAATATTATCAGTGATTTAAAAGCTCTTCCTGTTTTAGGAAGCTTCTTTTCACTTTGGCCAGATTTAACACCTTTATCATTTCGTGCAACTCAAACATCAGCTTATGCAGTTATAATAATGGTTACATGGCAATGGACACCATTTGCAGTGCTAATATTTATGACGTCATTACAATCTGAAGATCAACAGCAAAAAGAGGCTGCTGTCCTTGATGGTGCAACTGCTTGGGCACAGTTTAGATACATGACATTACCACATCTGGCACGTCCAATTGCAATTGTTGTCATGATTCAGTCAATTTTTCATTTATCACTCTATGCTGAAATAGAAATTGTTAGCAGGGGGAATGGTAATAAAAATTTACCATATCTCATAGGTGAATTTGCAAATAACAATATAGGTGCAGCAAGTGCCACTGGCATTTTTGCAGTAATATTGGCCAACATAATCGCAATTTTTTTGTTGCGGATGGTTGGTAAAAATTTAGTTGAATAAGGAATTATAAATGTCGATCGTAACTGAAAAAACTAATTTTGGAAAATTTTATCGTCCAATATTAGCTTGGATTGTAGCATTATTATTTTTCTTTCCAATATTTTGGATGATTTTTACTAGTTTTAAAACTGATGCGGATGCAGTGAAGCCAGAACATCTTATTTTTTTTAAGCCTACCTTAGATAACTATTTAAATATGACTGAAAATTATGATTACTGGCGCTTTGCAGTTAATTCTATAATCACATCTACATTTGCAACGGCACTTGCATTATCTGTTGGTATACCTGCAGCATATTCAATGGCCTTTAATCCGAGCCGAAGAACGAAAGATGTTCTTGTTTGGATGCTCTCAACTAAAATGCTACCTGCAGCAGCTGTACTTTATCCAATGACATTTCTTACAAAGAATTTTTTAAATATTTTTGATACACATTTTTTAGTAATTATAGTACTTTGCTTAATTAATCTTCCGATAGTAATTTGGATGCTTTTTACATACTTCAAAGAAATCCCAAAAGAAATAATAGAAGCTGGTAAAATGGATGGTGTAAGCACTTGGGGAGAAATAAAAGATATATTAATTCCATTGGCTTGGGGAGGTGTCGCTTCTACTGCATTGTTATGTTTTATTTTTTGTTGGAATGAAGCTTATTGGACAGTACGATTGACTACCATTGATGCAGCTACATTATCTAAGTTAATTGAGGGTAATAGAGCACCCGAAGGTTTGTTTTTTGGTCGCCTTTCCGCAGTTTCAACTGCTGCAGTTGGTCCAATTATTATTTTGGGTTGGTTTTGCCAAAAACAATTGGTTCAGGGGTTAACTTTTGGAGCAGTAAAATAATGTTTGCTCCAGGGTCCATCGATTTATCGGGAAAAGTTTGCCTTGTTACTGGTGCAGCTGGTGGGATTGGCCAAAGTACAATTGAACATTTTGAAGAATTAGGCGCTATTGTTTACGCTACAGATAAGGATATGATCTCTTCTATTTCATATAGTTATAAGAAATTTGATTTGTTAGCAGAAGACGAACTTTCGTCTTGTTTAAATTGGATTTCAGAAATCCGTCCAGATGTTTTGTTCAATAATGCAGCTATTTTTGATATGGGCTCTGTTCTTGATGCAAATTTGCAATCTTTCGATAAACTGTTTGGGCTAAATGTCAGAGCTTTTTATGCGATTATGCAAGCCTGTGCAAAATCAATGGTAGCAGAAGAAAAATCAGGATCTATAATTAATGTTGCCAGTCAGGCGGGTCACCGAGGTGAAGCTCTAGTAGCACATTATTGTGCAACAAAAGCAGCAGTAATAAGCTATACTCAATCTGCTGCACTAGCGTTAGCACCAAACAAGATAAGAGTTAATGCGATCAGTCCCGGAGTAATAGATACCCCAATGTGGGAGCATGTTGATAAACTATTTGCAAAATTTGAAAAAAAAGAAATTGGACAAAAAAAACGTGAAGTAGGGAAGGCTGTTCCTTTAGGTTTTATGGGAAGACCAAAAGACGTTGCAAGAGCCGCAGTATTTCTTGCAAGTGATCAATCTGAATATATTACCGCTCAGACTATTTGTGTCGACGGTGGAAATGTACTGAGGTGATTTAATGTCGATTATGCATCCAGAATTTGAAGTAGTAGACCGTTCAACTAGATCAATTCGATATCTTGAACATGGATGGCCAACAGATCTATGTAGATGGCATGCTCATGAAGAATATGAATTGCATCTGATTGTTGAAACAAGAGGTAAGGCATTTGTTGGTAACTTTATTGGTAATTTTGAGCCTGGCAGTTTGTTTCTTACAGGTCCAAACCTTCCACATAATTGGGTGACTGACAGCGTTTCATCAGAAAAAATTGAAATTCGAGATATGTTGGTTCAATTCAGCCAGAAAAGCTTCGAAAAATTAGCAGAAGGTTTTCCAGAGTTTTCTGGAATACGAAAAATGTTAGATTTGGCTGCTTCAGGTATTTTATTCAAAGGATTTAATGCAACATTTGCGCGTGGCCATATGGAGGCGATTAGAGACAATACAGGACCTGAGCGAATACTTGCATTTATTAGGTTTTTGGTGCGGTTAAATGAGCATGCTGAAAAGGTCACTTTGTCTGAAACTAAATTAGTTAATGCTGATGGGAATAGTAAGTATGCACGCATTGGAAATATTATTGATCATATATTAGAGAATTTTTCAGCAGATTTACATGCTGTAGATGCAGCTGAAATGGCCGGAATGTCTTTGACAACATTTGGAAGAAATTTTTCAAGTGTTACGGGGCATAGTTTTGTTGAGTTTGTTAACCGCGTAAGAATTGGTCAAGCATGTGGAATGTTATATGCCTCTGATGATCAAGTGACGTCTATTTGTTTTGATGTTGGGTTTAAAAATGTAGCTAATTTTAATCGGCATTTTCTAAAAATTAAAGGCATGACCCCATCAATATATAGGGAAACAGCACGTAAACAACTATCAGATAAAATGGACCCAGTTTTATGAATAAAATTAAGTTACCCAAAATTTATAAAACATCCTATGACAAAAATGAATGTAATATTGGAGTTGTTCATCTTGGTTTTGGGGCTTTTCATCGTGCTCATCAGGCTGTCTATCTTGATGATTATATGTCAAAAACTAATGACCTGCGATGGGGTATAGCTGCAGTTAATCTACGAAAAAGTGAATCAGATCATTTTGTAAAAACATCAAATGAAATTAAATCGATTGATGGGTATCTAGTAAAATCTTATTCATCTGACGGTGAAGATACTGTTCGAATGGTTAGGTCGCATTTAGAATTTTATGATTGGACTGTTAACCCAGAAGCTTCACAAAACTTACTTTCAATAGAAAGTGTACATTTAATTACAATTACAGTTACTGAAAGTGGATATTATACTGATACAAATGGTAAATTAAATTTAAATGATCCAGTTATTAATGATGAAATAAATAATCTAAATTTTAAAACTATTTATGGTTATTTGCGAAATGCTATTAATGCTCGTATTTTGGCTAATGGAAAGCCTATTACAATTGCTTGCTGTGATAATATCCGACAGAACGGCTTAATGCTCAAACAAAATTTATTGGCATATTTGAATGCTTGTGGCGATCAATTAACATTAGAATGGGTTCAAAATAACGCTTTTTTCCCATGTTCCATGGTAGACAGAATTACTCCACAAACATCTACATTGTTAAAGCAAGAACTTTCATCATTAATGGGATGCAAAGTATACTCACCAATTATGGCAGAAGATTTTTCTCAATGGGTTTTAGAGGATGTAACTTCGGGCGAATTGCCTCAATTAGGTAATGTTGGAGTTACAATAACTAAAGATATCGACCCTTATGAAGAAACTAAGATACGTGTTCTTAATGGCGGCCACACTGCATTAACTTATATGGCGGCTTTAAATAAAATAGTAACATTTGATGAAGCAATGGAGACATCAGATTTATTGGAACATTTTAGAGGTTTTCAAACCCAGGAAGTTTTACCAGCTTTAGTCTTGGATACACCATTTTCAAAAAATGATTATCTAGAAAAAATAGAGGAACGATTTTGCAATAAAGCTATTGGTGATACAATTTCTAGAATTTGTGCTGATGGGATGGCAAAATTTCCAATATTCATTAGGCCAACTTTAGAGGGATGCTTTAAGCAAGGTATTATTCCTCATTTTAGTATAAAAAGTATTGCTAGTTGGCATCAGTTTTGCATTCACGTTGCTGCAGGAAAAATTGATTTTAAATATGTTGAACCTTCTTGGTTATATTTGAAAAAAATTATTGGAACCGATGATTTCATAAACTGTAAACAATTGTGGTCTGACATACCAAACAAATATCCAGATTTTGCAATAAGTCTGCGCAATGAAATTTTTGAAATGGAGAAAAAATGGCCAGTTTAACACTTCGTGGATTACGAAAAAAATATGAAGAACTTGAAGTTATTCATGGTATTGATTTAGACATTGATGATGGGGAATTTGTAGTTTTTGTTGGGCCTTCTGGATGTGGGAAGTCTACTCTTCTTAGAATGATTGCTGGATTGGAAGACATCAGTAGTGGAACAGCAAAAATTGGTGCAAACATTGTAAACGATGTTGCGGCTTCAAAACGCGGAGTTGCAATGGTTTTCCAAACATATGCTTTGTATCCACATATGACTGTATATCAAAACATGTCATTTGGATTAAAGCAGGCTAAAACTGATCCAAAAGAAATTGATATTCGCGTAAAAGAAGCAGCGGAAATACTTCAAATTACAGATTATTTAGACAGAAGCCCAAAAAACTTATCAGGCGGCCAAAGGCAACGGGTAGCTATTGGTAGGGCCATTGTAAGAGATCCAGAGGTTTTCTTGTTTGATGAACCTTTATCCAATCTTGATGCAGCACTTAGAGTTCAAACTCGACTTGAAATTGCCAGACTGCATGAAAGATTAGGATCAACTATGATTTATGTAACGCACGATCAAGTTGAAGCCATGACACTTGCTGATAAAATTGTAGTGTTGAAGGATGGACATATTGAACAAGTTGGATCACCGATAGATTTATATACGAGACCAAATAATGCATTTGTGGCACAATTTATAGGAAGCCCTAAAATGAATATTTTTCCAAATGAAGATATTCCAATTGATACAAAAAAAGCATTATCTAAATTAAATAAAGAGAATATAGATCTTGGTATACGTCCAGAGCATTTGGAACAGTGCGAAAAAACAGATTCAATTATATCTGGTAAATTAGATCTTGTTGAAAATCTTGGTGAATATGCTTTGGTTCACTTAACTTCTAATACTGGTATGGAATTTATTGCTAAACTTAATAATTCTCCAAAAGAGAAAAAAGGTGAAAGACTATTCTTTAAAGCGAATAATGATTTACTACATTATTTTAATAAAAGCACTGGTGTGAGCATTTAATTTATTAATCATTATTAAGGTATTTAAATGATAATTTGTTGCGGTGAGTCTTTAATAGATATGATTTCTGTACCGAACGCTGGAAATGAATCTGTATTTGCAGGTCTTACTGGTGGTGCAATTTTTAATACTAGTATTGCATTGGGTAGATTGGATGTACCTGTTGGATTGATATCAGGTGTTTCAACAGATTTATTTGGTAAGAAAATAATAAAAGATTTAACTGACTCAAATGTTAATATTAAATTTTTGATAAGAAATAAAAAACCAACTACATTAGCGTTTGTTGATGTAAAAAATGGACAAGCAAATTATACATTTTATGATGAAAACTCAGCTGGAAATAGCATTCATTACTCAGATTTCCCTAATATCCCAAAGATTGTTACCGCGCTATGTTTTGGCGGAATAAGTTTATGTACAGAACCAGCCGCGTCTGCTTATGAAAAATTGTTTATTCAGGAAATTAAAAATAAAGTTTTATTTTTAGATCCTAATATTAGAAGCACTTTTATTAGCGATGAAATTTCTTATCGAAAAAGATTAAATAAGATGATTTCTTCTAGTGATATACTAAAGGTCTCGGATGAAGATTTGGACTGGATAGTTACGTCAGGTAGTAACATTAATGAAAAAATAGAAAAATTACATAATTTAGGAGCAAAATTAGTTATTGTCACAAAGGGCGCTGAAGGAGTGGCCGCATATGTGAAAAATAAAAAAGTAATTAATCTACCTGCTCAAAAAGTTAATGTAATTGATACTGTCGGTGCAGGTGATACTTTTAATGCTGGGTTTTTAGCTAAGTTAAGTAATTTAAAATTATTATCAAAGAGCAATATAAAAAATCTATCATCAAAACACATATCAATGGCTTTGGAATATGGAATTAAAGCAGCTTCAATAACTGTATCTCGTAAGGGTGCAAACCCACCTTTATTAAGCGAAATCTAAATACTAGTCCCAATATCTACTATTGTTTCTAATTCAATAGTTTTTGCAGTATTTGTTATTTTCTGGTCATTGCGCTCTAATATTAAATTAGCTGCCAATTTTCCTATTTCAAATCGTAATGAGTCTGTAGTTGCAAGTTTTATAGGTAAGCCTGATGCCATACTTAATTTGTTAAAACCTGCAATCGCTAATTCATTTGGTATTGATATTTTGGCTTCAAGACAGTGCATCACTGCTCCCATTGCGATCACATCGGTTGAACAGTATATGCAATCTAGATTATGATTTCTTTTTAGCATTCGTTGAGTGGAATCTTTACCTTTTTCAACTGTTGACCCGGATGAATAATTTTCTTGGTCAATAAGTTTAATGCCTTTTGATTGCAGCCCATCAACAAAGCCATTAAAGCGTTTTGATGCCCTAAAGTCAGATGTCATTTTTGTGCCTAAGAAACCTATTTTTGTATGACCTTTTTCCATAATTGCTAGTGCCATATTATATCCTGCTGAATAATGAGAAACACCTACGCAAGAGTCAATTGGAACACCGTCTGTATCCATTATCTCGACTAATGGTGTATTGGTGTTCTTTAGTATCTTCTTTGCTATTTCAGAGTGCTCCAATCCAGCAATTATAAGGCCACTAGGGCGCCATTCTAGCATTTCTCTTATAACATCAGCCTCAGTATCAAGATCATAATCAGTAAGCCCAAAAACTGGACGTAATTTTGATGGATTTAGCGAGGCTGATATTCCATCAAGCACTTCTGAGAAAACATAACTTTTTACAGATGGAATAACTACTCCAACCAAGTTTACTTTTTTAGAGGCTAAGCTTCCTGCAATGCGATTTGGCACGTATCCTATTGATGCGGCTGCATCCATTACTTTTTTTCGAGTTGTAATTGAGACATCGTTTGCATTACGCATTGCACGCGATGCAGTCATTTCGCTTACACCGGCTAATAATGCAACATCTTTTAAGGTTAAGTTAGGATTCATAGTTATATTCTTATACTTTACAATGAAGATGTCACGTAAGAATTTTGAAAAATATATTGACTAACTTTAGCATTTCCGTTAGCGCTAACGGTAATGCAGATTTATATATTATTAGGGAAATTAGTATGACTTTAAAGGTAGCAATCAATGGTTTTGGTAGAATAGGGAGATCAGTATTAAGATCAGTCTTTGAATATAATCATCATGACATTGATGTTGTTGCCATAAATGATCTAACTGAGATCAATACTATAATACATTTATTAAGATATGACTCAGTTCACGGACGTTTTGATGGAGTTGTTGAAGCTACAGCTGGCGGTATAAAAATAAATGATAAGTTTATAAGGATAACATCAATAAGAGAGCCTGAAAAATTACCTTGGAATGATGTTGACATTGCAATGGAATGCACAGGATTTTTTACAAAAAGAAATGATGCCGAGAAATTATTACTTTCTGGTGCTAATAAAGTTTTAATTTCAGCGCCTGGAACAGACGTAGATAAAACAATTGTTTATGGAGTGAATGAAGACACATTAAGTTCTAAAGATTTAATTGTTTCAAATGGTTCATGTACAACAAATTGTTTGGCACCAATAGCAAAAGTATTAAATGATCTAGCAGGTATAAAATCTGGATATATGACAACTATTCATGCATATACAGGTGACCAAGCTCTACATGACGGTGATCATAAAGATTTATACCGTGCGCGGGCCGCCTCACTATCTATGATACCAACTTCAACTGGTGCTGCACGTGCAATTTCATTAGTGCTTCCAGAATTAACTGGAAAATTAGAGGGTAGTGCTATTCGAGTGCCAACTCCAAACGTATCATTGGTCGATTTGTCTTATATTCCTAATAGATCTGTGAGCGTAGAAGAAATTGATGCAGCACTAAAATCAGCATCTGAGGGGAGAATGAATGGTATTCTTAACTTTGAAAATGAACCAAAAGTCTCTATAGATTATAATCATACGACTACTTCTAGTAATTACGCACAACCACAAACAACTGTAACTAAAGGTGGTTTGGTTAGAGTGGTTTCCTGGTATGATAATGAATGGGGTTTTTCTAATAGAATGATTGATACTGCTAAAGTAATGGCAAATTTATAAAAGGTTTTTAAAATGGTTTCTAAGACTATACCGGTACAACCCTTTGATTTGGTTGTATTTGGCGCTACTGGTGATCTGGCAAAACGCAAAATCATTCCAGCGCTATTTAGACGTTTCATAGCTGGACAAATTCCAGATGTGTCTCGAATACTTGGTATCTCTAGACAAGAACTTTCAAGTAAAGAATATAATGTCATGGTGGTGGATTTTATAAAAGAATTCGTCCCTGCAAATGTTTATGATCAAAATGACGTTGTTAAATTTTGTAAAATGATTACCTTTCTAAGTGTTGATTTAAAATCAGACAAAGGTTGGAAAGAGCTTGAAAAGTTTTTTGCTTCTAACTCCAATCAAATAAGAACATTTTATTTATCTATTAGTCCTTCTTTGATTGATAGTTGTTCAAAAAAGTTAAATGATTATGCATTAATAACTGCTAACACACGCGTCGTAGTGGAAAAACCTTTGGGTACTGACCTTCCATCAGCTAAAATGTTGAATGATACATTGCGTAGAGTTTTTAATGAAAAGCAAATTTTCAGAATTGACCATTACTTAGGTAAAGAAACAGTACAAAATTTAATGGCCTTAAGGTTTGCAAATGTATTATTGGAGCCGTTGTGGAATAATAATTATATTGATCATGTTCAAATAACCGTTGCTGAAACAGGTGATGTTAACGGACGTGGTGAATATTATGAAGACGTTGGGGCTATGCGTGACATGGTTCAAAACCATTTAATGCAATTACTTTGCCTAATTGCAATGGAGCCTCCAGCGCATTTTGATGCAGATGATATTCGAAATGAAAAACTTAAAGTTATAAGAGCTATTCAGCCTGTTGACGTGAAAGATACGGTCAGAGGTCAATATGTTGATGGTGACAACTCATTTAAATCTCATGTAAATAATATAAACTCAAAAACTGAAAGTTTTGTTGCCTTAAAAGCTCATATATCTAATTGGAGGTGGGCTGGAGTACCATTTTATTTGCGAACTGGTAAAGGAATGTCAAAAAAAGTATCAGAAATTGTTATTGAATTTAAGCCTCTAGCTCATTCAATCTTTCCTGATTTAGGTGAAAATTATCAAAATAAACTTGTGATAAGACTCCAGCCAGAAGAAGGCATGACACTTCATATTGGAGTAAAAGAACCCGGTCCTGGTGGTATGAGATTAATCAATGCACCTTTGGATATGACTTTTGCACAGCTTTCAGGACAAGTTGAAGCAATTGAAGCTTATGAAAGACTAATAATGGATACTTGTAGAGGTGACCAAACGTTATTCATGAGGGGTGATGAACTTGAAGCAGCATGGAGTTGGATTGATAATATCATGTCAGATTGGAATAAATCCAACAATGTTCCAATTGATTATAATATTGGAACAAATGGGCCTGCAGAAGCAGCAGAATTATTGACCCGTGATGGTCGTAGTTGGCAATAATAATCAACTTTAAACTTTATCAGACAGTAATAAAAATCAATTTAATAGGAAATTAAATGATGATTAATCCAACAATAAAAATAGTAACTGATAGAATTACAAAACGATCAGAAGCAACACGTTCTTTTTATCTCAATAAAATGAATGATGCACGAAAAGAAGGTCCAAAAAGAGCACATTTGTCTTGTGGAAACCAAGCACACGCATATGCACCAGTTCCCGAAGATCAAAAGCGATTAATTGATGGAGCAGGTGGAAACATTGGAATTATAAATGCTTATAACGATATGCTTTCAGCTCATCAGCCTTTTGAAAAGTATCCTGATATAATAAAAAAAGCTGCCAGGCTTGCTGGTGGTACTGCTCAAGTTGCTGCTGGTGTACCTGCTATGTGTGATGGCATAACACAAGGTCAGACAGGCATGGAATTATCACTTTTTAGCCGTGATGCAATTGCTATGTCAGCTGCGATTGGATTGTCGCATAATGTTTTTGATACAACTGTTTATCTGGGCGTTTGTGATAAAATTGTACCTGGTATGATCATATCTGCGGCAACATTTGGTCATTTACCAGCAGTATTTTTGCCAGCAGGCCCTATGACCACTGGTCAAAGTAATGATGAGAAAGCAAAAATTAGACAAGATTTTGCTGAGGGAAAGGCTAACCGCTCTGATTTAATGGCATCAGAAATGGCAAGTTATCACGGTCCTGGAACATGCACATTTTATGGTACAGCTAATACAAACCAAATGCTTATGGAGTTTATGGGTTTACACTTACCTGGATCAAGTTTTGTAAATCCTAATACGCCACTGAGGGATGCATTGACTGATTTTGGAGCAAAACATGCTCTCTCCATATCAGATTTAAGTTCAAATTATATTCCAGTATCTAAAATTTTAGATGAAAAAGCTTATGTAAACGGAATAGTCGGATTAATGGCAACTGGAGGCTCTACTAATTTATTAATTCATTTAATTGCTATGGCTCGAGCATCGGGCATTATAATTGATTGGTCTGATTTTGCAGAAATATCAAAAGTAATACCACTTTTAGCTAAGGTTTACCCTAATGGATTGGCCGATGTTAATCATTTCCATGCCGCGGGTGGTCTGGGACTAGTAATTACAGAATTGTTGGGAGCTAATTTATTGCATTCAGACACCCAAACCATAATGGGTAATGGATTGGAAGCATATACAAAAGAACCAAAAATTATAGATGGTGAACTTGATTGGCATTCTGGTGCTTCTTCTAGTCTTAATTCTAAAATTATATCAACAACATTAGATCCTTTTCAAGAAACTGGTGGTTTAGCAGATTTAAATGGAAATTTGGGTAGTGCTGTAATGAAGGTTTCCGCAGTAGAAATTTCCAGACGAAAAATAACAGCTCCTGTGAGGGTTTTTAATGATCAAGAATCTGTTCTAAAGGCTTTTCGTGACGGTGAATTCATTAATGACGTTATTATTGCTGTAAGATATCAAGGACCTCGGGCTAATGGAATGCCAGAATTACACAACTTAACTCCATGTATGTCTGTTCTGCAAACCAGAGGGCTAAATGTAGCTTTAATTACAGATGGAAGAATGTCTGGAGCATCAGGTAAAGTTCCAGCTGCAATACATATGTCTCCAGAAGCATTAGACGAAGGTCCCATAGCATATCTTCGAGACGGAGATATCGTTACTGTCAATGCACTTAATGGTACGATTGATGTAGATAACAACAAAATTTTTGATAGAAAAGTTAATCATCCTGATTTAAAGAACAATAGTTTTGGTGTTGGTAGGGAATTGTTTGATATATTTAGGAATAATGCTGGACCAGCAAAATCAGGTGCATCAGTATTTAATTTTTAGAAAGAAACTTTAATGACAAAAATATCATCAAAAGATGCTAGTATCAGAAATTTAGAAATATGTAAAATTGCACCAGTTATACCGGTTCTTATAATTGATGATATATCTACTGCAAGAGATCTTGGTGAAGCACTGGTTGCAGGTGGATTACCAGTACTAGAAGTTACACTAAGAACAGAATGTGCACTTGACGCAATTCGTGAAATGTCAAAAATTAAAGGTGGTATAGTTGGAGCTGGAACGCTTTTAACTTATAGAGATGTTAAGAATGCTGTTGAAGCTGGGGCAACCTTTGGCGTTTCGCCAGGCGCAACCGATAACCTAATTAGTGCATGTGAAGAAGCAGGTTTGCCATTACTTGCTGGAGCAAGTTCGGCAAGTGAAGCAATGGTACTTTTAGAGAAAGGGTATAGTGTTCAAAAATTCTTTCCAGCTGAAGCAGCTGGAGGTGCAAAATTTTTAAAATCACTTTCCTCTCCTTTACCAAACATCACATTTTGTCCTACGGGTGGTGTTTCACAAGAAAACGCAAAAAACTATTTAGATTCATCTAATGTTGAATGTGTTGGCGGATCTTGGGTTGCTCCGAAAGATGTTATCACTAATAAAGATTGGCAATACATAGAAAAATTAGCAAAAGATGCAGTTAGAGAGTTATCATGAGCATTCAAAACGTTGCTTCTTGGAATAATCTTCAAAAAGATTGGAATAGATTAAAAGATGTTCATTTAAACGATTTATTTTTAGAAAATCCAAAAAGATTTGATCAATTTTCATTTAGCAAAGATGATCTTAACATTGATTTTTCAAAAGAATGCATAGATGAAGGTGTGCTACGTAATTTGATAAAACTTGCTAAAGAATGCAATTTAGAACAACAACGTGATGCAATGTTTTATGGCAAATACATAAATAGCACAGAAAACAGAGCGGTAATGCATGTTGCACTTAGAGCAAATTCAACCGATGCTTATGAAGTAGATGCAATTCAAACATCAGATATGGTGGATGATGTATTAAATAAATTTTTGAATTTTGCAGATTCTATTAGATCAGGTGAAATTACTAATTCTTACGGTAAATCATTTACTGATGTGATTAATATTGGGATAGGTGGATCTGACTTAGGGCCGGTAATGAGTGTTAATGCATTAAATGCTTTTTCGAAAGATGGACCTAATTTACATTTTATCTCTAATGTTGATGGTAATGATTTTCTGGATACAACATTTGGCTTAAACCCAAAGAGAACGTTAATTCTGATAGCTTCAAAGACGTTTACCACGATTGAAACAATGACAAATGCTAAAACAGCAAAAGATTGGCTTTTATCTGAACTAACAGAAAGTGAAATTAGCAACAACATGGTTGCATTATCTACTAATCTTAAAGCCACAAAAGAATTTGGAATAAAAAATGAAAATGTTTTCGGATTTTGGGATTGGGTTGGAGGCAGATATTCAATGTGCGCTTCAATTGGACTGCCAATAGCACTATCAATAGGATCCAAAAATTTTCGTGAGCTTTTGGCAGGTTTTAGAGATATGGATATTCATTTTAAAACTGCTCCATTAGATAAAAATTTACCAGTTTTATTGGGTTTAATTGGTATCTGGCGCCGTAATTTTATGAAGTTACCAACTTTAGCGATAATACCATATGATCAGAGGTTAGACCGTTTTCCTGCATATATCCAACAAATGGATATGGAAAGTAACGGTAAATCTGTTGCAAAAGATGGATCTGATGTTTCAATTGAAACTGCTCCAGTTGTTTGGGGTGAAGCTGGAACTAATGCTCAGCATTCATTTTTTCAATTATTACATCAGGGAACTAATATAGTCCCTGTAGATTTCATAATTGCTGCAAGGGCTTCACATAATTTATCTGGACATCATGAAAAACTAATATCTAATTTTTTAGCGCAGTCTGAAGCATTAGCCTTTGGGAAATCAAAAGATAAAGTTCTTAGAGAAATGCTAAAGAATAATGTTGATTCTGAAAAAGCAAAGAACCTCACCCCGCATAGATATTTTAAAGGTAATAAACCAAGTACATCCATTATACATAAAGAGTTGTCACCATTTTCATTAGGTAGGCTTATTGCAATGTATGAGCATAAAATATTTGTACAGGGAATTATCTGGGGAGTTAACTCATTTGATCAATGGGGAGTTGAATTGGGCAAGGTTGCAGCTATTGAAATTGGTAATGTTATAGAAGGTAATGAATCAATTTCTAATTTGCATGTTGCTACTCAGCCATTGCTCAAGAAAATTAATGAATTAAGAAAATGAAATATATTTCAAATTATATTTGTAATTCATAATTACTTTTACATGATTTCTATACTATTTATCCAAAGATGTATTACTTTTATGGGTTGTTTTACGACATTGTCGTAAAAGTACTTAATTTTGGGTGAAAGTGTTTGCAAATTTAATGATAAAAATAATATAAGCGCACCAGAATTATCAAAACAGCCTCAGTGCTGCTCTAAAAGGAAATTTAATATGAAAATGACAACTGAAGAAGCATTTGTAAAAGTATTACAAATGCATGGAATTGAACATGCATTTGGGATTATTGGATCCGCTATGATGCCAATCTCAGATTTATTTCCAGCAGCGGGAATTAACTTCTGGGACGCAGCTCATGAGTGCAATGCTGGAATGATGGCTGATGGATATACAAGAGCATCTGGTAAAATGTCTATGATGGTTGCACAGAATGGTCCAGGCATCACTAACTTTGTAACACCAGTTAAAACTGCTTATTGGAATCATACGCCTCTATTATTAGTTACTCCACAAGCAGCAAATAAAACTATAGGACAGGGCGGCTTTCAAGAGATGGAGCAGATGAACTTATTTGCTGATTGTGTTGCTTACCAAGAAGAAGTGCGAGATCCTTCTCGTATTGCAGAGACACTTAATAGAGTTATTTTACAGGCTAAAAGAGCTTCAGGCCCAGCACAAATAAATATACCACGTGATTTCTGGACTCAAGTAATTGATATTGAATTGCCAAGAGTAGTCGAGTTTGAACGTCCTTCTGGTGGATCAGATGCTTTAAATCAAGCAGCAGAATTACTATCAAATGCAAAATTCCCAGTTATATTAAATGGTGCGGGTGTTGTGCTTTCAAGTGGCATACCAGCTTCTGCAGCACTTGCTGAAAGATTAGATGCTCCTGTATGTTGCGGATATCAACATAATGATGCATTCCCCGGTAACCATCCATTGTTTGCTGGTCCATTAGGATATAATGGATCTAAGGCAGGTATGGAGTTAATTTCAAAGGCAGATGTGGTTTTAGCCCTAGGTACAAGATTAAATCCTTTTTCTACATTACCAGGCTATGGTATTGATTATTGGCCTAAAGAAGCAAAAATTATTCAGGTTGATATTAATGCAGACCGTATTGGATTAACCAAAGATGTAACAGTTGGCATAGTTGGTGATGCTAAAAAAGTAGCTGAAGAATTATTATCAAGCTTATCTGATCATGCAGGTGAGGCTAATAGAGCTGATCGCAAAGCAACAATTGCGAAAACAAAATCAGCTTGGGCGCAAGAGCTAACATCAATGGATCATGAAGACGATGATCCAGGTACAACATGGAATGAGCGCGCTCGTTCTGATAAGCCTGATCACATGTCTCCAAGAATGGCTTGGAGAGCGATACAGGCTGCTATGCCAAACAATGCTATAATATCTTCAGACATAGGTAATAACTGCGCTATTGGTAATGCTTACCCATCTTTCGAAGAAGGAAGAAAGTATTTAGCGCCTGGTTTATTTGGCCCATGTGGATATGGCTTTCCTGCAATAGCTGGTGCAAAAATTGCTCAACCAAATGTGCCAGTAATAGGCTTTGCTGGTGATGGAGCATTTGGAATTTCTATGAATGAAATGACAGCTGTTGGAAGAGGTGAGTGGCCTGCAATTACTATGGTGATATTTAGAAATTACCAATGGGGTGCAGAAAAGCGTAATACTACTCTATGGTTTGATGATAATTTCGTTGGCACTGAACTTGACGAAGATGTTTCATATGCAGCAATTGCAAATGCTTGTGGACTTGTTGGTGTTCAGGCAGCATCAATGGATGATTTAACTGATAAATTAGATGCGGCAATTAAAGCTCAAATGAATGAAGGTAAAACTACATTTATAGAAATTATATTGAATAAAGAGCTAGGTGAACCATTCCGTAGAGATGCAATGAAAGCTCCTGTAGCTGTTGCTGGTATCTCAAAAAGTGATATGATTCCTCAAAAAGGTGCATAATTTTGAATAACGAAAATAAATTTATCAGCGGGGCAGATCCAATCTGTCCCGCTGATTTTTTAGTACGTGCTAAATTAGGTAAAGTTCCTAAAGTTGCAATAGCAAGAGCTGGTGCATCATTACCTATGCTGGCAGCTTATGAAGCAACAAATGAAGGCATTATGACACCTATTTTTATAGGAGAAATTGAGGATATTTATTTAGAAGCATCAAAGTTATCTTGGGATATTTCTAAATATAAAATCATTAATGCTAATGGCGAGGCAGAAGCTGCATCAATTTCTGCTAATCTTTGTGGGGTAGGTGAGGCTGACGTTCTTATGAAAGGTCAACTTCATACTGATGTTTTTATGAAGGCTGCACTAAATCGTGATGCTGGATTAAGAATTGGATCTAAATTTGTTCATCTATTTGCAATGAGTCATCCTGATGGTGGTTCACCTATTGTAATTTCTGATGCAGCAGTAAATGTTAACCCAGATATAGAAACTAGAAAAGATGCAACCATTTCTGCAGTCAAGCTACTTAATGCACTTGGAATAAAGCATCCAAAAATCGCATTTTTAAGTGCTACCGAGTCAGTAATACCGTCCGTATTAAGTTCAGTTGAAGGTGCTGAACTATCTAAATGGGCTAAACAAAATATTTCTGATGCTTACTTTTCAGGCCCATTAGCACTAGATTTAATATTATCTAAAAAATCTAAAGTTATCAAAGGGCTAAGTGACGATCCTGTTGCAGGATTTGCCGATGGAATAATAGTACCTGAAATAGTATCTGGTAACACATTGTTCAAATCAATGGTCTATATGACAGGTGCTTGTGCAGGTGGCATAGTTGTTGGTGGAAAAGTTCCAATATTACTCACCAGTAGGGCAGATAGTTCTGCAGCACGATTATCATCTGTCTCACTTGCATCTATTTGGTCAAATGCAAGTTAAATTATAATATTTTTTTGAAATATCAAAGGCCCCTAGAAATAGCAGCAACACCAGTTCTTGCTACATCAACCAATCCTAATGGTGTCATTAATTCAACAAATGCATCAATTTTTTCTGGAGTTCCCGTTAATTCAAAAACAAAACTTTCTAATGTCGTGTCTACAACTAATGCGCGGAATATTTCAGAAGTACGTAGGGCTTCAACTCTACTTTCACCGCTTGAAACTACTTTGACCATTGCTAATTCACGTTCAACTGAAGGACCTTCGACAGTTAAATCGTGAACATCATGTACTGCTACCATCCTAGCTAATTGAGCCTTAATTTGGATAATAACTGATGGTGTTCCAGTAGTAACAATTGTAATTCTTGATAAATTATCAACATGATTTGTTTCTGCTACTGTTAAACTTTCTATATTATATCCACGTCCAGAAAAAAGCCCAATGACTCTAGCTAATACTCCAGCTTCGTTGTCAACTAGAACTGCAAGTGTATGTGACTCCAATACATCACTAGTTGTATTTTTAAGGTTATATGCACTTTTTTTTGAAGAGCCCTTTTTTAATGTTAAAGCATTCATATTATTTCCTTTTACACAAATCTCTGTAGTTCATATTGTATATTAAATTTAATTTAGACCATAACAGCACCAGTTGAGTCTATTGCGTCTTCAGTTTTATCATCACCCATTAACATTTCATTATGTGCTTTTCCTGATGGGATCATGGGGAAACAATTTTCGTGTTTCTCAACTAAACAATCAAAAATTACGGGACCATCATGATCAAGCATCTCAATTATTGCATCATCAAGTTTTTTTGGATCAGAGCATTGAATACCTTTTGCTCCAAATGCTTCGGCTAATTTTACAAAATCTGGTAAACTTTCTGACCAAGAGTTGGAATATCTTTCACCATGTAGTAATTCTTGCCATTGTCTAACCATACCTAAACGTTCATTATTTAATATGAACTGCTTTGCTGGTAAATTGTATTGAGTACATGTGCCCATTTCTTGCATGTTCATTAACCATGAAGCTTCGCCAGCAATGTTAATTACTAAACCATCATTGTGAGCAACTTGAACACCTACAGATGCTGGCACGCCATATCCCATTGTACCCAACCCCCCAGAAGTCATCCAACGATGAGGATCCTCGAAGCCTAAATATTGGGCTGCCCACATTTGATGCTGACCAACCTCTGTTGTTATAAAACGATTGGGATGATCCTTAGTAAGGAACTCTAACCGCTCCAATGCATATTGGGGTTTTATTATAGTATCAGAGTTTTTGTAAGATAGACATTTTCGTGTTTGCCACTCATTTATTTGTGACCACCACTCTGAAATTTTCGAAGCGTTTGTTTTGTTACCTCGAGATTTCCATATCTTTAATAAATCTTCTAAAACACATGCAACATCTCCTAATATTGGTATATCAACAGATATCACTTTATTGATTGATGAAGCATCTATATCAATGTGTGCTTTTTTAGAGTTGGGGCTAAATTTATCTAAAACTCCAGTAATACGATCATCAAATCGTGCACCTATATTAATGAGTAAGTCACATCCATGCATAGAAAGGTTTGCTTCGTATGTACCGTGCATTCCAAGCATACCTAACCAATTTTTTCCTGAAGCAGGATAAGATCCAAGCCCCATAAGGGTAGATGTGATTGGAAAATTAGTTTCCTTTACAAGTTCCCTAAGTAACTGACTTGCCTTATTGCCAGAATTAATAACACCACCACCTGTATAAAATATTGGTTTTTCTGCCTTTTCGATTAATTCGACTAATTCAGTAATAGAATCTAAATCTCCCTTTTTTTGAGGGTTATAATGATCTATTTTTGATTTAGATTTTTCTGTATAAATACCTGTAGCGAATTGTACATCTTTTGGGATATCAATTAAAACAGGACCTGGTCGACCTGCAGTAGCTATGTGAAAAGCTTGATGGATAGTTTCTGATAGCTTGTTCGTTTCTTTAACTAACCAATTATGCTTTGTGCAAGGTCTAGTAATTCCTACTGTATCGGCTTCCTGAAAAGCATCTGATCCAATCATGAACGTTGGAACTTGGCCTGTTAATACTACTAATGGAATTGAGTCCATCAGCGCGTCTGTCATGCCAGTTACAGCATTTGTTGCGCCAGGACCTGAAGTTACTAAAACAACACCTGGTTTACCAGTAGAGCGAGCATAACCTTCAGCTGCGTGAGTAGCTCCTTGTTCATGCCTTACTAAAATGTGTTTGATATCACTTTGTTGAAAAATTTCATCGTAAATTGGTAATACAGCTCCGCCTGGATATCCAAAAATTGTGTCCACACCTTGATCTTTAAGTGCTTGTATAACCATTTGTGCACCAGTCATAGTTTTAGTCATTGTTTAAAGTACTCCGTATTAGACGAAAATTTCCCATAATGAGATTTAATCTGAACATATTATTTATTTTTTTCATATAATTACACATAATCAAATTTGCACATTATTAGTATGTAAAATATGGTCAAGAGAAAAAACATAATAAAAGGCATTTATTGTAATTAAATTACAATTATATCACAAAAACGTAATAATAATTCATTATTAGATATTTAAAAGTACTTATATTACATCAATTCTAATATTTAGGGGGGAGTGGAAGTTGTGAAACTTGCTCTAAAATTGAATATTCAGAACCTTTAAACTCATTTGCATCAATTTTAGAAATATCGCTAGCAAATTTCCACTCACCTTCAATATATAATTCTAATGCTGAAAATTTTGATTTATAATCCATTTTCTTACTTCCGGGGACCCAATATCCTAGATATAAATATTTTAGATTCATCTCCTGTGCGATATTTATATGATCCAATATCATAAATTTTCCCAAACTTAATTTAGTTAATTCTGGATTAAAAAAAGAATAAACCATTGATAAACCATCATCTAAAACATCTGTTAAACTCACACAGTTAAGTTTATGCCTGCCATTTTTCGTCTTGGAGTGGTATTCAACAATTTTTGTATTAATAGGCGTTTCTTCTAACATTGAAGAATACTCAAATATGGTCATTTCTGACATTCCACCGTCTGAATGCCTTTTATTTAAATACTTATTAAAAAGATCATATTGCTCATCTGTTGCTAAAGCTGAATGATAACCTCTAATTAAATTTGAGTTTTTATTTAAAATTCTTCTTTGAGATTTTGACAATCTGAAGTCGTTAACGCGTATTCTGGCAGATATACATGCTGAACATCCAACACATGCAGGTCTATATAAAACATTTTGAGATCGTCGAAAGCCTTGAGATGATAATGTATTATTTAAAGCCTCACCATTTATTTCATTAAGACCAGTAAAGAGCTTACGTTCAATTCGATCATTTAAGTACGGGCAAGGCTGTGGAGCCGTTACATAGAATTGTGGTGCAAGAGGTAAGCTATGTTTCATAACCTTAATAATATCAACAGGTTATTGGATGATCAATAATATAGATATTATTTATATTTATAATCTATTGGCTTGTTAAATTTTCATATTATCCATATTAGTATGGAGATGATTATAATTAAAAAAACACAAGAGTTAATTGAATTTTGCAAAAAATGTGCATCATATGAATATGTAACTTTAGATACAGAATTTTTGAGAGAAAGAACGTATTATTCAAAACTCTGTTTAGTTCAAATGGCACACCCGGGAAGTACTGAAGACTCAGCTGTTTTAATTGATCCACTTTCAACTGAATTATCTCTAGAACCTTTGTACGAACTTTTCAAAAACCCTAGTGTTGTAAAAGTATTTCATGCTGCTAGGCAAGATTTAGAAATTTTTTTCACTGATAAAAAAATAATCCCATTTCCGTTCTTTGATACACAAGTTGCAGCTATGGTATGTGGTTTTGGTGAGCAAGTAGGGTATGAAAAATTAGTTCGTTCCATTTGTAATGAAGGTTTAGATAAATCCTCTCGATTTACTGATTGGTCAGCTCGTCCTTTAACTAATAAACAAATGCATTATGCAATTGGAGATGTAACATATCTGAGAGAAATTTATGAATTTTTATCAAATAAGATTAAAAAAAATGGTAGACAGGCTTGGGTCGAAGAAGAATTAAAAATTCTATTGGACCCTGAAACTTATATCATAGACCCAAAATTTGCTTATCGAAGAGTAAAAACTCGCACTAGCTCATGGAAAATGTTAGCCGCCATTGCTGAATTAGCAAAGTTTAGAGAAAAATACGCTCAAGAAAAAAATATCCCAAGAAATAGAGTTTTTAAAGATGATTGTATGATGGAGCTAGCTGCTACAAGACCTAGAAATAATGATGATCTTAATAAATCTAGGTTATTACTGCGCGATGCCCGGAAAGGACAGATAGCTGAAGGGATTTTATATTCAATTAAGCAATCTGATAAATATACTTCCAATGACATTGAACGCCAAGTTCCCAAAAAAGAAAAACCTCAAGGTAAAGAAGGGCTTTCTGAGTTGTTAAGGGTTCTTTTAAAAGCGAAAGCTGAAGAATTTGGTGTAGCTGCTAAACTTATTGCCACATCATCAGATTTGGACCTAATAGCTGGTGGAGAAAAAGATCTTAATGTCTTCACGGGATGGCGAAATGAAGTATTTGGACATGATGCACTGAGACTCAGAGAAGGAAAAGTCGCATTGTCAGCAAATGGAAAAAATGTTCTTGTTGTCGAAATCTAGTAAAAAGATATATCAATCTTATAAATGAAATTAATATTTACATCGGAATGTCATGACTATTACTTTTGAGGAAATTTCAGAAACATTTGAGTTATTGGATGATTGGGAAGAAAAATACCGATACATAATAGAACTTGGAAGAAATTATGACGCATTAGATGAATCATTCAGAACTGATACGTTCAAAATTGATGGCTGCGCTTCTCAAGTTTGGTTATTACCCAAAATGAAAGATGGGAAATTTTATTTTGAAGGTGCATCTGATGCAATAATTGTTAGTGGATTAGTATCAATACTTTCTGCACTCTATAATGGTGTAGAAATTAATAAAGCTATAAAAATCAATGCAATGGATGAGTTTGATAATCTAGGATTAGGCGCCAATTTATCAACGCAAAGGTCAAATGGTTTAAGCTCAATGATAAAAAATATTCAAACATATCTTGCGTCTACTTCATAATCATTATGTGTATTTTTCCAAATAGTTAATCTATTGTTTTTATCACTTTAGTATATGTTCCATAAATGATTATTCATAATCTATTATGGAAAAAGTATGACAAATATTATTGATGACATGATTGCTGAAAAAGGTTTTTTACTTGCGGACGGTGCTACAGGAACAAATCTTTTTAATTTAGGGCTTGAATCTGGTGATCCTCCAGAGTTTTGGAACATTAACGAACCAGATAAAATTAGATCATTATATCAAGGATCTGTAGATGCTGGTTGTGATATATTTCTTACGAATTCATTTGGAGGGAATGCATCAAGACTTAAATTGCATGATTCTGAGGATCGAGCATATGAATTGTCTTTAGCGGCATCAAAGATTGCTAAAGAAGTCGCCAATAAATCAGGTCGTGATATATTGGTAGCTGGTTCAATTGGACCAACTGGTGATATTATGGGTGATGCTGGTTGGCTGTCTCACGATGAAGCTGTGCAAATGTTTCAAGTAACTGCACAAGGATTAATAGATGGGGGGGCAGATCTGCTTTGGGTTGAGACTATTTCTAGTCCTGAAGAATTTATAGCAGCTTCTGAAGCAATTCAAAATATTAATGCACAATGGGTTGGAACTATGAGCTTTGATACAGCTGGTAGAACAATGATGGGTGTAACTAGTCATGACATGACTAATTTAGTGAAAAGTATGAAATACGGCCCAATAGGTTTTGGTGCAAATTGTGGTGTTGGAGCATCAGATTTATTACGAACTGTTTTAGGGTTATCTGAAAATGCTGATCGACCAGTGATAGCTAAAGGTAATGCTGGAATACCAAAATATGTTGATGGGCATATTCATTACGACGGGACACCGGAAATTATGGCAGAATATGCTATTTTGGCACAAGCTTGTGGCGCATCCATAATAGGCGGATGTTGTGGGACAATGCCAATACACCTTAAGGCCATGCGAAAAGCATTGGACAATAGTACAAAAATTGAATTGCCAACTTTAGATCAAATATCAAAAGCATTAGGACCGTTTTCATCAGAAACAGACGGTACTGGTGATGGGCCAAAACCAGCACGGGTACGTCGTGGGCAACGTAGATAATTTTTATGATTTGGTCGGTGTAAGAACTGCTTTTGTCGCAAACTGTAGAGAATAAATAACTGAAAATTATGACATTACTTACAACAATAGCATTACAATTATGGAAGCGAACACCATGTCTGATGAACAAGATATTATTTTAGCAGATTTAAGCGATGAAGAATTAACACTTCAGATGCATGATGACTTATATGATGGAATGAAAGAAGAAATAGAAGAGGGCGTTAACATTCTTCTTGGGCGTGGCTGGATGCCATATGACGTATTAACAAAAGCGTTAGTTGAAGGAATGAGAATTGTAGGTATCGATTTCCGCGATGGCATTCTATTTGTTCCGGAAGTTTTGCTAGCTGCAAACGCTATGAAGGGTGGAATGGCTATATTAAAGCCTTTGCTTGCAGAAACTGGTGCACCACGCCTTGGAAATATGCTTATTGGTACAGTTAAGGGTGATATTCATGATATTGGTAAAAACCTTGTTACAATGATGATGGAAGGAGCAGGTTTCGAAGTAAAAGATCTTGGAATAAATAATCCTGTAGAAAATTATGTACAAGAGCTTGAAGATGGAGAATATGATATCTTAGGTATGTCTGCTTTGTTAACAACAACAATGCCATATATGAAAGTAGTTATAGATACTATGGTTGAAAAGGGCATGAGGGATGATTATGTTGTTTTAGTAGGTGGCGCACCATTAAATGAAGAATTTGGTAAAGCTATTGGAGCAGACGCTTATTGTCGTGATGCTGCAGTTGCTGTTGAAACTGCAAAAGAATTTATGGCCAAAAAACATAATCAATTAAGTATGTAATTACAAAATGAAATAATTTCTTTGGAATATGAATATATGCATTCAGATGATTATTTAACAGATGTTGGCATAGAGAATTCAATGCCAAAAATTGATAAAGTTTTGATCATAGCATGCGGTGCTTTGGCTAGAGAAATAATTGATTTAATAAAGCTTAATAATTGGCAACATATGGATTTAACATGTTTGCCAGCTAAATATCACCTTTACCCCGAAAAAATTACTGGTGCAGTTGAACTAGCAGTGAAAAAACATAGTTCAAATTACAAAAGCATTTTTATCGCTTATGCTGATTGTGGTACTGGTGGTTTGTTGGAGAAAAAATGTAAGGAATTGGGGGTGAAAATGATTAAAGGCCCTCATTGCTATTCGTTTTTTGAAGGCAATGATAAATTTACTCAAAATGCTGAAAATGAGATTACAGCATTTTATTTAACAGATTTTTTAGTTAACCAATTTGATGCATTTGTATGGAAGCCGATGGGCTTGGATAAGCACCCAGATTTAATCGATATGTATTTTGGAAATTATACAAAATTAGTTTATCAAGCTCAAACAGAGAATAATAAACTTGACCAAAAAGCATATGAAATATCAAAAAAAATGAACTTGCCATTAGAGAGACGATTTACAGGTTATGGGGATTTAAAAATAGCACTTTTAAATGTGTGAAAAACTATTTTAAATTAATCTTATTAAGAACCAACATAATTTGATCGTGTAAGCCCATATTTTGCCATTTTTTCATTTAATGTTCTTCTTGGAAGTGAAAGTTCAGCCATTACAGATTGTATAGACCCTTTGTGCCTTCTCATAGTATTATCTATCAACATCCTTTCAAAAGCTTCTACGTGCTCTTTAAGGGGCTTGGCTATTGCTTTTTCATTATTTTCGTCATCATTTTCATTTGAAGGTAACATTTCAGTAATTGAATAGCTCCCACGTCGACTTTGTAATACTGTTCTTTCTGCAAGATTAATCAGCTGTCTGATGTTACCTTCCCAAGTTGCTTGAAGCAGCTGGGCTGCATCTTCAGCCGCTACAGCAGGTTTTTCACATCCATATTCATCTGCAAAGTTTTCAAGGTAGCGATTAAATAATAATAATATATCTTCACCTCGAGATTTTAATGGTGGAGGTGTTATTTGCATTGCTGCTAATCTGTAATATAAATCCTGACGCAATGTATTTTCAAGTGACTGAAGGGTTTCTTCAGTATCATTGGATATAGCAATTATACGTAGTCTTGATCCTTCATTCCCATGGTCGAATTTTGTAATTAAAGCTAAGAGTCTAGCTTGAATTGAAATTGGGATACTTTCAATATCTTCTAAACAAAGTGTACCATCTAAAGATGTATCAATAAATGAATCTTCATCTGAATTTTCCCCAAATAATCGTCTTGAAAGTTCATCTTCTGAATATGCAGCACAATTAACTGTTATGAATTTTTTTCCTTGCCGAGGGCCACATGCATGAAGGGCGTGTGCGATAAGGCTTTTACCTGTGCCAGTCTCACCTCCTATCAATACATGCCCATCTGCTTGTGCTAAATCGAGAATATCTTCTCTTAAGCGACCCATAACTGTAGATGTGCCCATTAATTTTCTCAATAATACAGAACCATCAGATAATTCTCTTCGTAATGATCTATTTTCTAATGTAAGATAACGTGTTTGTACTGCACGTTTTGCTAATTCTGCCATTCTTTCAGGATTGAAAGGTTTTTCAAGAAAGTCATAAGCTCCAATTCGCATGGCATCAACAGCCATAGATACATCACCGTGACCGGTTATTAAAATCACTGGTAATGCATTATCTATTTTTTGTAATTTTTTCAAAAATGAAATTCCATCAGTTCCTGGCATTTTAATATCTGAAATAATTATACCAGGGTAATCAGGACCAATATCTTTTAATGCTAAATCAGCACTCGCATATGTTTCAGTCTTGTATCCAGATAAGCTTAGCCATTGAGATATACTTTCACGCATATCTTGTTCATCATCCACAATAGTAATAATTATTTGTTCTGCCATATTGGCTACTCCAATAATATAATCTTTATTTATCTTCTATTTGTGGCAATTGAAATTCAAAGACAGCCCCTCGAGGGGACACATTTCTGGCGAATAATCGCCCATCAAGATCTTGAGCAATAGATGAGCTAATTGCTAACCCTAGACCAACACCTTCACCAGGCTTTTTTGTTGTAAAAAATGGTTCAAACATCTCATCAAGATTCTCAATGCCAGGTCCATTATCCTGAATAGTCAATGTTGCCATTTCTCCAGCTGTTAGAGAAATCTGTAAATACCTTTCAGTTTGTCCTTTCATAGCATCAAGTGCATTTCTAAGTAAGTTTACTATTACTTGTTCCAATCTAACTGGATCTGCAAGCACACTCACTGGTGTATCTGGTAGTGATTTTGTTATTTCAACAGCTTGCTGGCCCAATTGTGGAGCCATCATCGAAATTGAAGTATTGATTGAAGAAACAAAATCTACAGGAATTAAGTCCTCACTACCTTTACGGGAATATGATTTTAATTGTTGTGTAATTGTTCCCATACGACCAATTAAGTCGTCTATCCTCTGAAAGCTTGATAGAGCTTCCTCGGATCTTTTTCTGCTTAACAATAGTTTTGCAGCTGCTAAATAAGTTCTCATTGCAGCTAATGGTTGATTTAACTCATGACTTACAGCGGCTGACATTTCACCAAGAGCAGCTAATTTTGATGATTGTTCAAGTGAAGCTTCAGCCACCTGGAGGTTTCGTTCTGCTCGCTCTCTCTGTGTTATTTCTGTAGAAAGCCTATCATTTAGTGCTCTTAATTCTTCGCTTTCAGCTTTAAAAAGAAATGATTGTCGGGCAGCTCGTCTTGATAGAAAATAAAACCCTAAGGCCAGTAATAATGCTAAAGCTGTAATTCCAATCGCTAAAACACCATTTACCTTTTCTCTTACTGATTGAAATGGAGTAAGATAAGTAAGCCTCCATCCTTGAAATGGAATTGCCGTATCAAGCCTATACAAGGCTTGATCTTCAATGTATGCATCAACTTCGGTACCATTCCAATCACCTGTAGCTCTTATTGCTCTTTCTAAAACCGTTAATGTTGGTTGAGCAAGCAAAGCAGTTTCTAGAGATTGATTTAAAAAATCTTGGTCTGTTGACAAGACAACAATACCTTCTGAATTTGTAACCATTATAGTTGCGTCATTTGCAGACCATGTTGTAAATAGATTATCCAAACCTACCTCAACAACTATTACTCCTAAGACTTTACCTTGAGACTCTAGTTTCCTTGAATAAAAAAAGCTTCTTCTTCCTTTTTCATTATCTGAAATTGTAAATACAGTTCCGGATTGTCTCATTGCGTTGAAGAAGAAGTTTTGGCTGCGAAGATTTTGGCCAAGATCAGAACGGTCTGATGATGCAACAATTCGTCCAAATCTCTCCAAAAGTGTAATGGACTTAACTCTTATTTCATCTGAAAAAGTTATTAATCTTTGGCTTGTTAATTGATAATCTCGTGTATTTATATCTGAAATTAAACCTGTATCTCTTGATAAAAGGAGTGGAACTACGGATACCCTTTGAAGTTCAGAAATTAATCTGCCTGAATATAATGAAAGCTCTCTTTCTGCTTCAGATCTTTTTGCCTGACTGTAATTCTGTGTTAAATATAGGTTAGATAACAGTATTATAGTTACCGTAGAAATAATCAGCAGTATAACACCCAATCTAACTATTAAATTAGGCCATCTGCGAGATGGTTCGTTTGATCTTTCAGATATCATAAATTTAAACCTAAAGTGATAGACGCTATTGGTCTAGTAATTATGTTCAAATTTTAATTATTCTAATTAAATTTAGCTCGTCACTAATGTCTCTGATATACTTTGAAATAATTTATTTCCATCCATACCACCAAGTAATGGATCATTTAATCTTTCAGGATGAGGCATCATACCTAAAACCCTGCGATTATTTGATAAAATTCCTGCAATGTTATTCATAGAACCATTAGGGTTGTTTACATACGTAAAAGCAATACGGTCTTCACCATTTAATTCGTCTAAAGTATTTTGGTTTGCATTATAATTTCCATCATGGTGTGCAATCGGTGTACTAATAATCTCATCTTTTGAGTAACAAGATGTAAATCCACATGATGTCGTTTTTACATTTAATTTAATATTTTTACATATAAATTTTAAATTTGAGTTACGCATCAATGCTCCCGGTAACAATCCACTTTCAGTCAATACTTGAAATCCATTGCATACCCCAAGGACATGGCCACCTTTTTTTGCAAAATCAATTACTGCATTCATTATAGGCGATCTTGCAGCAATTGCTCCACATCTTAAGTAGTCACCAAAAGAAAAACCACCTGGTATTGCAATTAAATCTAAACCTTTTGGTAAGCCACTTTCTTTATGCCATATCATTTTTACTGGATCTTTTTCTGAGCAAAACTTATCCAAAGCTACTGCCATGTCTCTATCACAATTTGATCCTGGAAATTGGATGACTGCAGCTCGCATTATAAAACTTCCACCGAATAATTTTCAATTACAGTATTGGCCAATAATTTATCACACATTTCTTCAACCTGGGATTTTGCTTTTATTGGATCATTTTCATTAAGATCAAGTTCTATAACTTTACCTTGTCTTACTTTATTAATACCATCAAAACCTAACGCACCTAGTGAATGACGAACCGCTGCACCTTGTGGGTCTAATACGCCGGGTTTAAGTGTAACATTTACGCGTACTTTCATTAATTCACTCCACTAATTTGGGACCAGTTGAGCCCCCATTTTTAGGTAAAATTCCTAGTCTTCTAGCTACTTCAGAATATGCATCTGTTAAACTTCCAAGATCTCTGCGGAATACATCTTTATCTAATTTTTGATTTGTCTCAACATCCCATAATCGACAGCTATCTGGACTAATTTCATCTGCTAAAATTAAGCGTTGCATATCATCTTCAAATTGTCTGCCAACTTCAATCTTAAAGTCGACTAATTTAATTCCAATTCCATACATTAGTCCTGCGAGAAAATCATTAACACGAAGTGCTATTTCACGCATATCATCAATTTCATTTGATGATGCCCAATTCATGGCCAAAATATGTTCTTCAGAAACTAATGGGTCTCCTAAGCTATCATCTTTCAAGCAAAACTCAACTATCGGACGAGGAAGGGGAGTGCCTTCTTCAATATTGAACATTTTTGAAAATGAACCTGCTGCAACATTTCTAACAATTATCTCTAAAGGAACAATTTCTACTTTATGTACTAATTGTTCACGTACATTTAATCGTCTTATAAAGTGAGTAGGAAGACCAATAGTATTAAGTCCAAGCATGAAATGCTCACATAAGAGATTATTTAACGCACCTTTTCCGTCTAAGGTATCTTTTTTAACTGCATTAAATGCTGTTGCGTCATCCTTAAAATATTGAATAATTGTACCAGGCTCTGGTCCTTCATATAATGTTTTAGCTTTGCCTTCGTAGATTTTTTTACCGCGTGCCATACATGGCCTCCGATCTTATGAGAATCTAATGACTTTATTGGTTTCTATATAAATAATCGAGTTAAACGGAACAAGAACTGTTGTTTAAAATTCTCAAATAAAAACTTAAAAATTAGAAAATATGAAAATTATTAAATCTCAGAATTAAATACTCTAGAGAAAATGGTATCAACATGCTTAGTATGATAATGTAGATCAAACTTATCTTCGATATCTGCTTCAGTCATGACAGCCATTACATCTTTATCATTTTTTAATTCTGTCATAAAATCAGCACCTTCTTCCCAAACTCTCATTGCATTTCTTTGAACCATTTTATAGCTATCTTCTCGTGAACAACCTTTTTGAGTTAATGCTAACAATACTCTTTGTGAGTGTACCAGTCCTCTAAATTTATTCATATTTGCAATCATATTTTCTGGATATATTACAAGTTTATCAATAACCATTGTTAACCTTGCAAGAGCAAAGTCTAAAGTAATAGTAGCATCTGGACCAATATTGCGCTCAACAGAACTATGAGAAATATCACGTTCATGCCATAATGCTACATTTTCCATTGCGGGAACTACACACATTCTAACCAGCCTAGATAATCCAGTAAGGTTTTCTGTCAGTACTGGATTTCTTTTATGAGGCATTGCCGAGGAGCCTTTTTGGCCTTTTGAAAAAAACTCTTCTGCCTCAAGAACTTCTGTGCGCTGCATATGTCTAATCTCTATTGAAATATTTTCTATGCTAGATGCAACAACACCTAATGCAGCAAAGAATGCAGCATGCCTATCTCTTGGAATAACTTGAGTTGATATGGGTTCAATTTCTAAACCCAGCTCTTTACAAACATGTTCTTCAATATATGGATCAATATTTGCAAATGTGCCAACCGCACCAGATATAGCTCCAGTAGCTATTTCCATTCTTGCTTTTTTTAATCTATTTAGATTTCTGTCCATTTCGGCATAAAAACGAGCAAAAGTTAATCCCATGGTGGTAGGCTCAGCGTGTATTCCATGTGAGCGACCAATCCGAATGGTGTTTTTGTGTTCAAAAGCACGTTTCTTAAGTGCTTTTAGTAGATTATGAGTGCCATCAATTAGCTTGTCAGCAGCACGAACCAATTGAACATTGAAACAAGTATCTAAAACATCTGATGATGTCATTCCTTGATGAACAAATCGAGCTTCTTCACTACCAATTATCTCAGATAGATGAGTTAAAAAAGCAATTACATCATGCTTTGTTACTGCTTCTATTTCATCAATTCTTGCAACGTCAAATTCAATATCTTTGGCTTTCCAAACAGCTTGTGCAGATTTTTTTGGTATTACGCCAATTTTAGCTTGGGCATCACAAGCATGTGCTTCAATTTCATACCATATTCTGAATTTTGTTTCCGGAGACCAAATTGAGACCATTTCTGGGCGAGAATAGCGAGGGATCATTGCACTGCCTTTTAAAATTATATCATTATAAAGCGCCTATTAAACTGCATTGTAATAAAGAACAAGTATATGGCATTATTAAGTTTATTTATTTGAAATAAATTCTTATTTTATGAATAAAGTTATAAAAAATCAGTTTCTTCAAATATCTCGTTAGCATACAATTTCATATAAATTTTAATCCAAGCAGTATACATTTCAGGACATTTCTTGATGTCATTTCGTAGTTGATTTAAAGATAACCATTTTGTTTCTAAAACTTCATTTGGGTTTATTTTGATTGGGTGGTTTGATTTACATTTGCCAACAAATATATCAACAATTTCATGTTCGATTAAATCTGGCGGTACTTCAGATCGATATTCAATTGTTTTGCGTTTTGTTAAAATTATATCTTTCATACCGAGTTCCTCATCAAGTCGTCTTAGAGCTGAAACACTAGTATTTTCGTTCCAGAAAGGATGAGTGCAACAAGTATTTGTCCATAATCCTGGAGTATGATATTTTGACAAAGCTCTTCTTTGTAATAATATTTTACCATCTGCTAATATGAAAATTGAAATAGCTAAATGCTTTAAGCCTTGTCTATGCACCAACATCTTTTCAAGAGGCTTTAATTCATCGTTTTCGTAAGCTGGAATTAGTATTGTCATTTTAAAGTGCCGTATGAAGAATGTTTTTACACAAAACAATAATGTTTATAGCGAGTCTACACTAATCATCCTTTTCATTTAGTAAATGTCATACTAAACCATAATATATGGAAGGTTTTAAATGGTATTAGCATCTAAAAAACAAAAACAAGAAGTAGAAAAATGGTTTTCAAATTTGAGAAATGAAATTTGTACATCTTTCGAAAATATTGAAAATAGTCAAACCAGGGGTCCATTTTGTGATTTGCCACCAGGAAGATTTGAACTCACTAATACTAGTCGAGATCAGGGAAATGGTGGCGGGGGATTAATGTCTGTCATGAGAGGAGGGCGCGTCTTTGAAAAGGTTGGTGTTAATATTTCTACAGTTTATGGAAATTTAAACCCTCTCATGCAAAAATCTATGGCATCAAGAAAAGAAATGTCAGGAATAGAAGATAATCCAATTTTTTGGGCTTCTGGAATATCTCTAGTCGCACATATGAACAGTCCAAAAGTGCCAGCTGTACATATGAACACACGTATGTTTTGGACGCCAGTTGCTAGCTGGTTTGGTGGAGGAACTGACCTTAATCCCATGATTGAAGTACCAGAAGAAACAAATTTTTTTCACGATATACTTAAGAAGACGTGTGATAAATATAACTCCGAATATTATCCAAAATATAAAAAATGGGCTGATGATTATTTTTTAATAAAGCATTGGAATGAGACCCGTGGTGTTGGTGGGATATTCTTTGATGACTTGAATACTGGCAACTGGAACGAAGATTTTAGTTTTACAAAAGATGTAGGAAAAGCATTTCTTGAGGCTTACGTCCCACTATGTAAAAAAAACCAATTTAATACATGGACAGATACTGAACGCGAAGTGCAATTGGTAAAACGTGGCAGATATGCAGAATTTAATTTAGTTTATGACCGTGGTACTCACTTTGGACTTCAATCAGGTCATGACCCAAGTGCAGTTTTAATGAGTTTACCTCCTGTTGCAAAATGGCCTTAAGAATTACTAAAAATTGTATAATAATTAGTAGTGCCCAAATTTGATTGGGCACTAAAAATATATTATTCAGCAGCTTCTAAATACTCATCCATAGGAGGACAGGCGCATATCAAATTTTTGTCCCCATGGGCATTATCAACTCTATTGACTGGTGCCCAATACTTATCAATTTTAAATGAACCGGGGGGGAAGCACGCTTGTTCACGGCTATATGGCCTATCCCATTCACTAACTAGATCACTCATGGTATGAGGAGCGTTTGATAATGGATTGTTATCTTTAGGGTATTTTCCATTTTTAACTGCATCTGCTTCTTCTTTAATACCCAACATTGCATCACAAAACCTATCTAATTCAGCTTTTGGTTCGGACTCAGTTGGCTCAATCATAAGTGTTCCTGAAACTGGAAAAGACATAGTTGGAGCATGAAAGCCACAATCTATAAGTCGCTTTGCAATATCATCAACACTAACTCCATCATCAGCCATAGGGCGAGTGTCAATTATGCATTCATGTGCAACACGACCAGAAGGACCTTTAAAAAGCACATCATAGGAGCCCTTTAACCTTGTCGCAATATAATTTGCATTTAAAATTGCGTATTTTGTAGCATTAGCAAGACCTTCTGATCCCATCATAAGGCAATATGCCCAAGATATTGGTAATAAGCTTGGAGAACCGTATTGTGCAGCAGAAACCGCACCAGGAGTATTTTGACTGGAATGACCCGGCAAATAGGGTGTTAAATGAGATTTTACGCCAATTGGGCCCATTCCGGGACCACCCCCACCATGTGGAATGCAAAATGTTTTGTGTAAATTTAAATGAGATACATCAGATCCAATTTCACCTGGTTGAGATAAGCCAACCATTGCATTCATATTTGCTCCATCCATATAAACTTGACCACCATGATCATGTGTAATTTTGCATATTTCTCTAACACCTTCTTCAAATACGCCATGAGTTGATGGATAAGTTATCATTACAGCTGCTAGTTTATTGCTATGTTCTTCTGCTTTTGATCGAAAATCTTCAATATCAATGTCACCATTTTCTGCTGTTGAAACAGTTATAACCTTATAGCCAACCATTTGAGCACTTGCTGGATTTGTGCCGTGAGCAGACATGGGAATTAAACATATGTTACGCTCTTCTTCTCCATTTGATTTATGATAAGCTCTTATTGTCATTAATCCGGCATATTCACCTTGTGCACCCGAATTAGGCTGCATTGATATTGCATCGTAACCTGTTATTTCGCATAGTTTTTTTGAAAGATCTCTAATCATCAAGTCATATCCAGCCATTTGATTTTTTGGTGCAAATGGATGAATTTTTGAAAATCCCTCCCAAGTGATTGGCATCATTTCCGCTGTTGAATTCAACTTCATTGTACATGATCCTAATGGTATCATAGTTCTATCAAGCGCTAGATCCCTGTCTGCTAAGCGGCGCATATAGCGTGTCATTTCTGCTTCAGAACGATTCATATGAAATATAGAATGTTCCATATATTCTGATTTTCTTTGCATATTTTCAGGTAAATTATAATCAGATTCTAGTGGGTAATCGTCTGGAGAAAGTCCAAAAGCACGCCATACGGAAACAAGTGTTGCGTCAGTTGTCATCTCATTTAAAGATATTCCAATTTTTGTTTTCCCTACTGCTCTCAAATTTATATCTTCATTTAAGGCTGATTTAATTACAACAGATTGTAATCCGCCAACATCAACAGTAATTGTATCAAAATATGTGTTCGGATCTATTTCAAAGCCAAGTTTTCCCAGACCAGATGCAAGTTTAGTAGTTTGCAAATGTATCCTTTGTGCAATGGCTTTTAGACCAAGTGGTCCATGGAATACTCCGTACATTGAAGCCATAACAGCGAGTAAAGCTTGAGCAGTACATACATTTGAAGTGGCTTTTTCCCGTCTAATGTGTTGCTCACGTGTTTGAAGCGCTAGACGATAAGCTTTATTTCCATGGCTATCTATTGAAACCCCAACAATTCTTCCGGGCATGCTTCTCTTAAATGCGTCTTTAGTAGCCATATATGCTGCATGTGGACCTCCATTACCTAATGGAACACCAAATCTTTGTGTATTTCCTACCACTATATCTGCTCCCATTGCACCTGGCTCTTTAAGTAATGTAAGTGACAAAGGATCAGCAGCCATTATTGCAATAGCTTTTGTGGAGTGAAGTTTTTCTATTATAGAAGTAAAGTCTCTGACGTGACCGTAAGTGCCTGGATATTGAAAGATTGCACCAAAAACTTCATTCTCTTTGAGATCATCTGGTGACCCAATTATTAATTCAATACCTAATGGTTCGGCGCGTGTTTTTATTAAGTCAATATTTTGCGGGTGGCATGCTTCATCAACAAAAAAGTTCATTGATTTAGATTTAGATACACGCTGAGCCATTGTCATAGCTTCCGCGCATGCCGTTGCTTCATCAAGTAGTGATGCATTAGCAACTTCTAAGCCAGTTAAATCAATTATCATAGTTTGAAAGTTCAATAATGCTTCTAATCTACCTTGAGAAATTTCTGGTTGATATGGAGTATATGCAGTATACCAAGCAGGGTTTTCAAGAATATTTCTTTGTATTGCAGGCGGGGTAAATGTATCATGATAGCCTTGTCCAATTAGAGACGTAACTACGCGATTCATTTTACTAACATCGCGCATATAACTTAAAAGCTCTGCCTCAGATAAACCTTGAGTATATTCGAGTGGTTTTTTCTGACGAATATCTTTAGGAATTGTCTGTTCTATTAAATCATCGAGATCATTTGCTCCAACTACATTTAGCATTTCAGTCGTCTCCAACGGAGAAGGACCTATGTGTCGTCTATTTGCAAAGTCATATGGTTTATAGTCAGTGATATTATAGCTCATGATACGTCTTCCATTTTAGCCGATTAATTCTTTATATGCATCTTCATCCATTAAATTATCAATTTCTGATGGATCAGTTAGCTTCATTTTAAAAAACCATGCTGCGCCAAGAGGATCTTCATTCACCAATTCAGGTTTTTCAGTCAACTCTTCGTTAACCTCAATAATTTCACCATCAAGAGGTGCAGTTATATCAGAAGCAGCTTTAACACTTTCTATTACAACAATCTCATCACCTTTTGAAACTGTTGTTCCAACATCAGGTAACTCAACAAAAACTAGATCCCCCAAGGCCTCTGCCGCGTGTTCAGTTATACCAACTATTACATGGTTTTCTTCTTTTACTAGCCATTCATGTTCTTCTGTAAATTTCATAATTGTTTCCTCAATTTGAACGTTTAAAATTTAAATTAATAAAAGGTAGGGTTGTTATTATTGCTTCCATTCGTTTGCCCCTGATATCTGCAAATATTTTTGTACCAACTGTTGCAAAATCTGTCTGAACATAGCCCATTGATATAGCTTTTTGTACAGTAGGCCCAAAACCTCCTGATGTTATCCTTCCAATTGGCGTCATATCATCTAAATCTTTGAATAATTCTACACCTTCACGCATAGGTGCTCGGCCAGTTGGAATAATTCCAACACGCTTTATTTCGGTATTATTTAATATTTCATCAAGTATTCTTTTTGCACCTAGAAAATTGCCACTCCGCAGCCCATTTTCACGACGTTTTTTTGAAATAGCCCAATTTAAACTAGCTTCAGTGGGTGAAGTGTTCTGATCAATATCATTGCCATATAAGCATAACCCTGCTTCTAAGCGTAAACTATCTCTAGCACCTAAACCGATAGGTTTTACATCTTCGTTTTTAAGTAAATACTTAACAAATTCATTAATATTATCATTTGGTACTGATATCTCAAATCCATCCTCACCAGTATAGCCTGATCTTGATATCCAAGCTTCAAAACCAAGTAATTGTATTTTTAATGTATCCATAAAACACATATCAAAAATTTGATTGGAAAGTACGGAAAGAGCACTTTCAGCTTTTGGGCCTTGCAGAGCAATTAGTGAACGATTTTCTATTACTTCTATTATACAATTATTATCTAAATTATTTTTAAGATGTTCAATATCAGTATTTTTACATCCTGCATTTACTACCAAAAATAAATGATCACCTTGATTTGACACCATTAAATCATCAATAATACCACCATTTTCATGAGTAAAAAAACCATACCTTTGGGTATTTTTGGGCAAATCGATAATATCAATTGGTATTAATTTTTCTAATGAAGCAGATATGTCTAAAATATTACCGTTTCTGGGTCTTATAATTATTTGGCCCATATGGCTTACATCAAATAAACCAGCTTTATTACGCGTATGAATATGCTCTTTCATTACACCTGTTTGGTACTGGACAGGCATCTCATAACCTGCAAAGGATACCATTTTTCCTCCTAGCGAATGGTGTAAATCATATAAAGTTGTTTTTTTAGTTTCAGCCATATTAACTCCATAATTAGCTGAAATATCAGCACTGTTTAGATGAACATAATTCATCAATAGTGCCTCCTCTGTCGTGGTTGCCTGAGATCGCTATCCCTTCGGCGGACACTAATGTGTCACTCTCCAGAGTTTTTTTTCGAATTCGGTCCTTTTGCCTGAGAGTTTCCGAGGCGGTTGCTCCTTCGGCCCTGAAAGTCAGTGTCTCCCAGATTCGATGTTTATTTTCTAAAACTGTTTTACCGTAAAATCAACTTTATATTTAAATGATGTCAGTTATTAATTTCATAACTTTAAGTTTTATTATATGTTAATATGATTAATATATTTTTATTAAAAAACTTTAACAACGAAAATATTAAGTAAATGACTGATAATCAACCAGAAATAGCTATTGTTGGTGGTGGTGTTGTTGGATTATCTATTGCTGTAGGGCTATTACAATCTGGGCACAAAGTAATTGTATTGGATGGTAAAGATAACGATGCACGTGCTTCATTTGGTAATTTCGGATTAGTTTGGGGGCAGGGCAAAGGTTGGGATTTTGCGCCTTATGCAAAATTAACAGCTGATGCTATAGATGCGTGGCAAAATTTTTCAGACAATTTGAATGAGTTATCAGGGTTAGATATTTCACTAGATCAAAAAGGAGGTTTTGAATTTTTTACTGATCCGGAAGAATTTAAAAGTTTCATTGGAATGCTAGAAATTCAAAAGGGACATTCAGGAAATAGATTTAGTTATGAAACCCTTTCCGGAGATGAGCTTCGAAAGCAAATACCTGGGATTGGATCAAAAGTTGTAGGTGCTACTTTTTCTCAGCTTGATGGACATGTAAATCCATTGCGTTTTTTGAGAGCTTTGCAACGTTCTGTACAGGCATTAGGTGGAAAAATTAGATCAAATACAATTGTAAAAAAAACTGAGTCAAATAAAAATGGAGGTTTTAGCCTTACTTTAGCAAATGGAGAATTAATTAGCACTGAAAAAGTTATACTTTGCGCAGGACTAGGTTCAATGAAATTAGCCAACCAATTAGCTTTTAAAACTAATATTCGTCCTGAAAAAGGGGAATTATTAATTACAGAAAAACTTGGTAGTGAATTACCTTTTTTATCAAGTACAATTAGGCAAGTTGACGAAGGTGGCGTACAAATTGGTGGAACAAATGCTGATGTTGGTATGAATGACAGTGAGACACTGAGTGATATGGTTGACTTGGCTCGACATGCAGTAGATGTATATCCAGCTCTTTCTAACGTAAGGGTGCTTCGCGCTTGGGGTGCATTGCGTGTAATGACACCAGATGGTTACCCTGTTTATGCACAATCAGAAGAATACCCAGGCGCATATCTAATTACTTGTCATAGTGGAGTAACATTAGCTTCGCTGCATGCTTCCATTCTTTCTGATTGGATTGATAATAATATAAAAACACCAAATTTAGAGGCATTCAATGAAGCCAGATTCAAAATTTAATACATTAGTTAAAAGTACTAAAGATGTAAATTTTACATTATTTGGAGAGGTGGTAACTGCACCAAAAGGTTCAACATTAGCAGCAGTTATACTTTCCCATTCTGGTGACGCTTTTCGACAAACTGAAACTGGCACATTGCGCTCAGCATTTTGTATGATGGGTGTTTGCTTTGAATGCTTAGTCGAAGTTAATGGTAATCCAAACACACAGTCTTGTATGATTTTGGTTGAAGATAAAATGGTTGTTAAGCGCCAAGTTGGTTTACGTCAAATTGGAATATGCGAAAATGACTAATTATGACATTATTATTATAGGTGCTGGTCCAGCAGGAATGTCAGCCGCTTCAGTTGCAGCAAATGCTGGGCTAAATGTGTTGTTATTAGATGAGCAGCCTGATGTCGGTGGAAAAGTATATCGCAATGTAAAGCAAAATGACTCTAAGCAAAATTGGTTTGGGAGTGATTATTCCTCTGGTGTACATTTGGTTAACGCTATTAATTGCAATAAAATTACAAAATATTTTAGAGCAACAGTTTGGCGTGTTGAAAAAAATAAACGGGTAATTTGGTCTCATAATGGTGAAAGTAAAATATCAACTGCTTCAAATATTGTTCTAGCAACTGGAGCACAAGAGCGTCCATTTCCTTTTCCTGGCTGGACCTTACCTGGAGTAATGACTGTAGGATCTGCTCAAATTTTGATGAAATCATCAGGAATATTCCCAAAAGAAGCTGTTTTAGTTGGTTCTGGTCCATTATTGTATCTTGTAGCTACACAGATGATTGATGCGAATTGTCCACCTAAAGCTTTAATAGAAACACAAACACTAAGAATGATGATGAATTCTTTAATTCATTTGCCACTAGCTTTATTAAACATGAAATCTTTAATTAAAGGCTTCATGTTTATTCATAAAATTAAATCTGCGGGTGTTCCTCGCTATAAATCTGTTTCAAGTCTTGAGGCGAGGTTAAATAATAAAGGATTAATAGAATTTTTATTCTTACATAAAGGTATAAAAAAGTCATTAAAAACAAAATTATTATTAATACACCAAGGTGTTATTCCATCAACAGAAATTAGCCGATCTATAGGAATAGATCATTCATGGAACACTTCACAATTATCGTTTCAACCAATAATTGATAAATGGGGTAAAACAAATATAGATGGAATATATATTGCTGGCGATTGCGCAGGCATAAATGGATCAACCTCTGCATCTTTATATGGTAAATTAGCTGCTATAAAGATTTTATATAATACAGAAAAAATTAATTTTTATGTATATAAAATACAATCTTTGAGTATTAGGATAAATCTTTTTTTTATTAATTCCATACGTTTATTTTTAGACACATTGTATGCTGTACCAGAAGAAGTGCTGTTTCCTAGTGATGATACAACTGTTTGTCGATGTGAAGAAAAAACTGTTGAACAAATCAAACTTGGTTTGAATGAAGGAATTCGTGGTGTTCGCCAACTTAAAACTTCCATTCGTAGTGGTATGGGGCTTTGTCAAGGACGTATGTGTGATGCAATCGTTAGGAGCATTATGCTTCATAATACTTCTCAAGAGCATACGACTATTTTGGCTCCAAAAGCTAGATCTCCTATCAAACCTATTACTTTAGGTGAGATGTCTAAAATAAAAAAAAATTAATAAAATGCAAAATATTTGTCCAAATTAGCAATTAATTTTATACTAAGTATTGACCTTTAAGTAAAATATAGCGCTTACTTGTTCAGTTATTTAAGGGAAAATTGTGACAGATAATAATTATACACTTATTGCTGAAAATATACATAAAAGTTTTGGTAATTTAAAGGTTTTGCGTGGATTAACTCTAAAGGCGAGCAAAGGAGATGTGGTATCAATTATTGGAAGTTCAGGATCTGGTAAAAGTACATTTTTACGTTGTATTAATTTCCTTGAAACACCTGATAATGGCCGTGTAATTTTGGACGGAGAAGAGGTTATCGTCGATAAGAATAAAAAAGGTAGCCGCATAATAGATACAAAACAAATACAAAGACTTAGAAGTCAATTAGGAATGGTTTTTCAAGGCTTTAACCTTTGGTCGCATATGTCTGTCTTACAAAATGTCATGGAAGGGCCAATTCAAGTTTTAAATTTAACACATGAAGAAGCAGAATTTAGAGCTATGAAATATTTAAAAAAAGTTGGAATAGATGATAAAATAAGTTTTTACCCTAGCCAACTATCTGGAGGTCAACAACAACGTGTTGCTATTGCGCGAGCTTTGGCCATGGAACCTAAAGCGTTATTATTCGACGAACCAACAAGTGCATTAGACCCAGAGCTTGTAGGGGAAGTTTTACGAGTTATGAAAGATTTGGCTGAAGAAGGAAGAACAATGATTGTAGTTACACACGAGATGGGGTTTGCAAAAGAAGTTAGTGATCGCATAATGTTTATTCATCAAGGTCAAGTAGAAGAAGAGGGAACACCAAACCAGGTGTTTGAAAATGCAAATTCTGAACGATGTCGGGATTTCTTGGCAAGTTCATTATAGTCAAAACAAGGAGAAAAATTATGACTTATACTAAAATAATAACGGGAGCAGCATTGATTGCTGCATTTGCATCATCTGCATTTGCAGATGGTCACTCAATAAGAATGGGCACAGAAGGTGCTTACCCTCCATATAATTTTGTAAATGACAGTGGTGAAGTAGATGGCTTTGAACGAGAAGTCGGCGATGAGCTTTGCAAAAGAGCAAATCTAAACTGTACATGGGTAATAAATGATTGGGATTCAATTATTCCTAATCTAGTATCTGGTAACTATGATACAATCATAGCTGGAATGTCTATTACTTCTGAACGTGACGAAGTAATTGATTTTACATCTGAATATTTTCCTCCAGATCCGTCAACTTATGTTGCATTAGCCGGTGCATCTGATGATGTTGTAAATGGAGTTGTTGCAGCTCAAACTTCAACAATACAAGCCGCATATATTGCTAGCTCATCTGCAACAGTAGTTGAATTTGCAACACCAGAAGAAACTGTAGCTGCAGTTAGAAATGGTGAAGCTGACGCTGTATTGGCAGACGATGCTTATTTGGCAGATATTGTTAATGCTTCTAATGGAGAATTAGCTTTTGTCGGTTCACCTGTAGCGATTGGTGGTGGTATTGGAATGGGCATCAGAGAGAGTGATACTGAACTTAAAGAAAAAATGAATACTGCAATCGCATCAATAAAGGCCGATGGAACACTTACAAAATTAATTGCAAAGTGGTTTGATGGTCGCTCTGTAGAGTATTAATTTTACAAAATTAAGACCTTAAGGCGCTAATTAAGTGCCTTAAGGTAATTTAAGGTAATTATATGTTTCATTATTGTGTAGACCCACAAAATCTTGATGGATTTTATTGGTGGTCTTGTTACCTTACAACCGTAAAGCATATTAGTTTTTATAAAAGTTTTTTAGTTGTTTTTGCATTACTCATTGTAACAGTTCCTTTAATTCTACTTTTTGGATTTATAGGTGCAATTGCTCGGCAATCTAAATTATATCCTGTAAGACTATTTGGAATTACTTATACATCTATTGTTCGTGGCGTCCCTGATATTATATTTTTCTTATTTGTTCCAATTGCCCTAGATCAAGGAATTGAATATCTAAGGCATAAGATAAAGTGTCCAGAATGGACCGACTCAATTAGACAAGGAAATGATTTTGTTGTATGTCAAATAGCTAAAATGCCAATGGGATCGTCCGATCAGTGGATACATGAGACATATGGTTTTTTTCTCGCTGCATTAGCTTTTTCGGTAGTTTTTGGAGCATTCGCGGCAAATACAATAAATGGTGCAATAAACGCTATTCCTCCAACTCAAATTGAAACTGGAGTTGCTTATGGAATGACAAATAAACAAATATTTATACGTATTCAATTTCCACAAATGTGGGCATATGCCTTACCGGGCTTATCAAATCTTTGGATGATACTGATTAAAGCTACGCCGTTACTATTTTTGTTAGGAGTTCAAGATATTGTTTATTGGGCAAGGGAACTTGGCGGAACTAAAACCGCTAGGTTTACCTATCCTCATGAAGATTGGAGATTAGGTTATTTTATTGTACTGTTAATATTTTACTTATTTTTGTCTTGGGTAAGCGAAATATTTTTTAATAGATTAACATTAAAAGTCACAAGAGGGCAGGCGACATTAAGTGGAATGAACAATAATAGAAATGAAAAAAGATCATCATGAGCTGCTTTCAAACATTTACAGATTATGGGCTAAGATCGGTAGGACTTGGAGTTAGAGGTTTACCAAAATCAGATATATCATTGTGTGACCAAATTGTCTTAATTGGTTCAGGAATGATCTGGAATATTTATTTTGCGGCAATTGCGTTATTACTTGGGTTTTTTGCTGCAACAACGATTGCATTTGCAAAGAATAGCTCAATTGGGTTGTTTAGAATACCATCTTCAATATTCATATTTATTTTGAGGGGATCTCCATTATTTATACAATTTTTTGTTGTTTATGAAACATTTGTACTGTTACCAAAGGTCGGAATTGATTTAAACTTATTAATTGCTGAAATCACTATTGAAACAAGATGGTTAACCCGAGCTTGGTTAGGAGCATTGATTGTTTTGTTTTTAAATACAACTGCTTACAGTGCACAAATATTTTATGGAGCTATTCAATCAGTTCCAATTGGTGATATTGAAGCTGCTCAGTCACTTGGCTTGAGCAGTAAGCAAATAAATAAACGAATTATTTTGCCAACTATGCTAAGATTGGCCTGGTCATCTTATACTAATGAAGCAATTTTTTTATTTCATGCAACTGCACTCGTCTTCTTTTCAAGTTTTCCAGCATGGCAACAAAAAGGTGATTCATTGTATTATGCAAGTTATTTTGCCGATAAAACATTTAATCCATTTGTGCCATATCCTGTGATTGCAATATATTTTATTATTTTCACTTTAATTATAATTTATATTTTCAATTCAATTGATAAAAAATTAAATAAACACCTTTAATTCTTTAAATGCGTTGTACTTTCACGGGACTTTATTTCGACGCTTACTTTTATTCTTGTTGGCTCAGCTTCTCTATCGCCATTAATCCTATCAATAAGAACACTTGCCGCTTTTTTCCCAACCTTGTTTGGACGCATTCTAATAGTTGTAATACTTGGAAATGAAGATTCAGAACTAGAAAAGTCACCAATGCCAGTAATTGAAATGTCTTTTGGTACATTCATGCCGCATGATTGTGCAGCATAAATTATACCTCTAGCTATAACATCGTTACCGGCAATAATAGCCGTCGGATGTGGATATTTATTAAATAATTCTTCTGCACAATTCCTAGCATCGCCAACTGAATATTCTGTTTTTATATCCCAGTATTCTGGTATAGAAATATCTTGCGAATTCAAGTATTCAAGAACCCCTATTTTTCTATCTCTTGCTCTGTCATTATCTTCAACATTAGGAAATGCCATAGCAATTTTTGTATGACCTAAGCTGGAAATATGTTTTGCTATTTCTATTCCTGCTTCTTTGTTTTCACCCCCAACACATGAAATTAAAGAGTCTTCTTTATAATTCCACATTGATACAACAGGAACATTTCTGATATTTAATAGGTTATATGTTTCTTTAGAATGATCATGCCCAATTAATGCAACCCCTTCGACCCTATGTTCCAATAAACTTCTTAATAGAGTATATTCATCATCCAAATCATATCCATTGGTAGCAACTAACATTGTGAAACCATGCTTTCTTATTTCAACTGAAAACGCTTGAATTAGGTTTGAAAATATTGCGTTGTCTAGTGTTGGTACGATCAATCCAACAGTGCCACTCCGTTTGCCTTGTATCGCTTGTGCAGCCCTATTTCTAATATAACCTGTCTGAAGTATTGCTTTTTCTATACGTTTCTGAGTGCTTTTTAATACTTTATTTGGATGATTAAATGAACGTGAAACAGTAGCAGGCGATACGCCCGCTTTAATAGCCACATCAATTATATCTACATTAGTATTTTTTTTCATAGTTTCAGTATATACGAAATGAAAACGTTTGCATAACTATTTTCATCAGATAAATATAGAATCATTATTAAGGGATAGTTTAATGGATTTCATTTTTTATTTTGGTGAGGTTTTTACATTAACATCAATGTTGTTACTAATTGGTGGCACAATTGGTGGATTGATAATGGGGGCAACACCTGGGCTATCTCCCACTATGACTGTTGCATTATTAATTCCATTCACATTTAATATGACACCAGTTCATGGTTTGATATTATTGGGAGCTGCGTATACTTCAACCGTTGCTGGCGGTGCTGTTAGTGCAATTTTACTAAAAATCCCAGGTGCACCTGCAAATATAGCTACAACACTCGATGGTAATGCGATGGCTCGTAAAGGCGAAGGTGCAAAAGCATTACAATTATCATTCATTGCATCTTTAATAGGTGGTATATTCGGAGTATTTTTGTTAATTTTCTTAACTCCAATTTTAGCAAAAATGGCTAATTCATTTGGATATTCTCACACATTTTGGCTAGCAATTATAGGTGTAACCGTAATTGGTTCACTTGAAGCAGGCTCTGTTGTTAAGGGATTATTGTCTGGGTGTATTGGAATGTGGCTCGCTACAATTGGCTTTGATGATATTCAAGGTGTAAAGAGATTTGTATTTCATCCAGCCCTAGGAGGTGGAGTTAATATTATTCCTGCATTAATTGGTCTCTTTGCAATACCGCAGGTAATATCGATGTTTGCAAAAGGTCGTTCCCAAAATAATGTTGAACAAATTAAAGTAAAAAAACATCCTATATCTAAAGCTTTTCGTGAAGTTTTTTCACGTAAACGTGCAGTTTTAATTGGTACAAGTATTGGTTCTTTGATTGGATTAATACCAGGCGTTGGAGGTCAGATTGCGGGATTGCTAGCATACGATCAGGCAAAAAAACTATCCCCTGAAAAACAAAAGTTTGGTACTGGGCATTCTGAAGGTGTAATTGCCGCAGAATCTGCCAATAATGCAATGGTGGGGCCTTCTTTAGTTCCATTATTAACACTTTCGATACCAGGTAGTCCAACAGCAGCAGTATTATTGGGCGGATTAATAATACATGGGATTTTCCCAGGTCCAACATTATTCCAACAATATCCAGAAGTTATTTGGCCGTTCATAAATTCAATGCTTATTGGTCAAATTTTAATGTGTATATTTGGAATATATATCGCCTCTTTAGCAGCTCGTGTAGCACAAGTTCCACAGTTTGTTATGGCAGCTATTGTCTTAGGTCTCGCTGCATTTGGATCCTTTGCGGTTCAACAATCTATGGGTGACGTTTATGTAATGGTTGTCTTGGGTACAATGATGTACTTTCTTGAGCGTTTTGGTTTTTCTGCGGCTCCATTGGTGTTGGGATTAATATTAGGTCCTATTGCAGAAAGTAACTTTGTTACCGGATCATTAATTTCTACAGCACAAAATGGTCCCTTTGTTTATTTCTTTACAGGTGGGCTTAATATTTTACTCGTATCTATTGTAATATTATCAGTGGGGTTTTCTATTTGGTCAGAAATTAATTCTAAAAGGCAATCACAATGAATATATTTCAACACAGATTAGCCTCAGGATTTGTCGCAAGCATAGCAATAATTGTTTGCTATATCAGTTTTACAAGACAGCCATCTGATGCTTATTTATTTCCACGTGTAATTTCAGTATTTTTCTTAACTTTGGCATTATGGACATTTGTAAAAGCATTGATGGGATTATCAAAAGTTGGCAATGGACTTTCCACATATATGTTTAAAAATATGTTGCCAGGTGTATTAATCTCATCGGTTTATTTATTCTTTGCTGCAAAATTTTTTGGATTTTATTCAGCAACAACAATCGCATTCTTTTTACTATTAACAGCTTATGATCCAGCATCTTATTCAAACATTAATTCGTGGGTAAAAAGAATAATTATAACGGCATGTTTTATTGCCATTATGTACACACTCTTTGCGAAGATCTTAGTGGTCTATACTCCGCGAGGAATGTTTATTTAGCTGTACTAAAACAGCATAAAACTCTAGGGAGGAGAAGAATATGAAAAAGATTATAGCAGCATTAGCAGTCTCGCTAATCGGAATATCAGGAGTTGCGAAAGCAGAATATCCTGAGAGGCCAGTATTATTAATGATACCATACGGTGCAGGTGGAGCAACTGACTTTCAAGCCAGAATTGCAACAATTCCTGCTGGTAATGATGATATGCTTGGTATGCCAGTAGCAATTATTAATAAGCCAGGCGCAGGTGGCCGTGTTGGTTGGAATTGGTTTGCTAATGAAGCAGAGAAAGATGGTTATACAATGGGTGGGTATAATATTCCACACTTTATAGCTCAATCTATAAAAGGTGGGGTAGATTACTCCACAGATAGTTTTGAACCAATTGCAAACTGGGGTTCTGATCCTGCTGTTTTTGTAGTTGGCAAAGATAGTAATTTCAATTCTATGTCTGACGTTGTTGATTTTGCAAAAGCTAATCCAGGAAAACTTACATTTTCAGGTGCTGGTTTATTTGTAGGACATCATATTGCTGCTTTGCAAATTGAAAAAGCAGCTGGTGTTAAGATGTTGTACATTCCAAATAAATCTGGTGGTGCAGGTGCCATGAAAGCAGTAATTAGTGGTGAAGTTCTTGCTGGTGTTAATAATTTGTCAGATGCTTTTCGCGCTCAAAAAGCTGGTTCAATAAAAATTCTAGGAGTAGCAGATCTTGAACGAAATGCATTTTTACCTGATGTGCCTACTATGATGGAGCAAGGTTTAGATGTAGATAACACATCAGTTAACTTTAGGGGTGTTATGGTTCCAAAAGGAACTCCTCAAGCTGTTATTGATAAATTAGCATCTGTTGTACCTGAAATGTTCAAACACAAACGTGTTGCGCAAAAAATGAAAGCTGGTGGTTCACCAATGAAAATTATGAACCGAGCTGAAGTATTAGATATGTGGGCTAAACGTCAAACAACTTTAGAAGAACTTCTAAAAGGTTTATAATTTAATATTATGATTATAGAGGCAAAATTAATTTTTTGCCTCTATTAAAAAAATAGGTAATACATGCCAGATCAATCTGAAATTCAAGAAGTTAACCAAATCATTGCAAGAGCAAGAATTGCTCAAAATGAATATGAAAAATATGGTTCACAAGAAAAATATGATAATGCGGCCCAAGCAGTGGGCTGGGCAATTATGGAGCCTAAAAGGAATAAAGAATTAGCTGAATTAGCAGTTTCAAGTACTGGTTTGGGAAATGTTAATGACAAAATAATAAAAAACTACCGTAAAACATTAGGCTTATTACGCGACATTTCTAAAATAAAAACTTACGGAATTATTGATGAAAATATTGATAAGGGAATAACAAAAATTGCAAGAGCAATTGGTGTAATTGGTGCTGTTGTCCCATCAACTAACCCTATAGCAACTCCAGCAAATAATATAATAAATTCCTTAAAATGTGGGAATGCAATCATAATTTCGCCATCACCAAAAGGTATAGCTGGCTGTGAACGTTTAATCCATTATATTCATTTAGAATTTGAAAAAATTGGAATAAATAAAGACCTTGTTCAAATGATACCAGCACCGGGAACTAAAATTAAAACACAGCAAATGTTGGAAGAAACAGATTTAGTAATAGTTACGGGATCACAAAATAATGTTCGAAGAGCTTATACCTCAGGAACTCCAGCTATAGGAGTTGGTGCTGGAAATGTAACTGTAATTATTGATGAAACAGCAAATTTAAAAGAGGCTGCAGAAAAAATTGCGGCATCTAAAACATTTGACAACGCAACATCTTGTTCGTCTGAAAACTCAATTATTATTCTTGATGAGGTTTATAATAGTTTTATTGAAGAGCTATCATTAGTTGGGTGTGCAACCTTACCAAGATCAATGGAAAAAAATATTACAGATCGTTTATGGAAAAAAGGCCAATTAAATAGGGAGGCAATAGCACAAGACGCAGATATACTTATAAACACTCTAGATTTGAATGATCATGTTCCTAAAGGTACAAAATTTATTGGTATTGAAACAGATGGCATAGGTGACAGTTATCCGCTTTCAGGTGAAAAACTATCACGTGTTGTTTCAATTTATAAAGCGAAAGACTTTTCAGATTCTGTTTTGAAAGCAAAAAAAATGTTGATGCACCATGGTGCAGGGCATTCTATTGGCATTCATACCAATGATAAAGTTAGAGCAAATAAGTTGGCTATGACTTTGCCAACTTGTCGAGTGATAGTTAATCAAGCACACTGTTTTGCTACGGGTGGGTCATTTAATAATGGAATGCCATTTTCATTATCAATGGGTTGTGGCAGCTGGGGTGGCAATTCTATCGATGATAATTTGCATTGGAAGCATTTTTTAAATGTAACAAAAATAGTTAATGAAATTCCAAATGAAGAGCCATTGCTTGAGGATATTTTTGATAAATACTGGAGTAAAGCCGGAAAATGATTTATTCACCCACATCTAAACCGGAAGGCACGATCCGCGACTGGTTGAATTATCACGCAAAAACATCACCAAATAAGTTATCTTATCAGTTTTCAGATGATGGATCAGAACTTACTTGGTTAGAATTATTAAACAGAGTTAAGTTAATTGCAAATCATCTTCTGCGATTAAATATACGAAAAGGTGAAAGTATAGCTATTTGCATGTCGAATGGGAGTAGCGCACTAGAAATTTTTTATGCTATTATTTATGGTGGTTTTCGTGTCACACCACTAAATCTTGCAGCTGGTCCAGCAGCACTTGGACATGCTATATCGCACAGTAATTGCAATTTTATATTTTATGATGAAAAGCAATCAGATGTTTTGTTAAATGCACTTGAAAAAACAAATGCAAATCCTACAATTGTTAAAGTAAAAAAAGATACATTTAAAAATACAAAAGAAACTCTTTTGTTGCATGATATTACACCAGAAGACCATGCATTATTAATGTATACTTCTGGCACCACTGGAGTTCCAAAAGGTGTCGTTCATTCACATTCTAGTCTTCTCTCTGGTGGTTGGACAACTTCAATTGCTCATGAATTAAAACCAACTGATAGAGCACTTTGCGTACTGCCACTTTATCACATTAACGGCCTTTGTGTTACTGTCATAGCACCATTAATTTCAGGAGGCTCAAGTGTTATTTGTCCTAGATTTTCAAGTTCAAAATTTTGGCAAGACTGTGAAAAATATTCAATTACATGGTTTTCAGTAGTTCCAACAATTATATCGCATCTTTTACACGGAAAAAATGATCCTAGTGTGTCTGTATGTAAAAACCTTCGGTTTGGAAGATCTGCATCAGCTCCTTTAGCTATTGATACTCAATCAAATTTTGAAAAAAGATTTGGTGTACCTATAATTGAAACAATGGGATTGACGGAGACTGCTGCTCAAATTTTATCAAATCCTTTACCGCCAAAACAACGTAAAATAGGTTCTCCAGGAGTTGCATTTGGTAATGATGTTAAGATTTTGAAAGATGATGGTTCAGAACAAATAGATAATCTTATTGGCGAAATAGCTGTAAGGGGACCCAACATAATGATTAAGTACCTAGATAATGATGGGGCTACAAAATCAACAATTAATGAAGATGGATGGTTACTAACTGGTGATTTAGGATATATGGATGATGACGGTTATGTTTTTGTTTCAGGCAGATTAAAAGAATTAATTATTAAAGGTGGAGAGAATATATCCCCCAGAGAGATAGACGACGCGTTATACGCACACAAAGATGTTATTGAAGCTGCTGCGTTTGCTATTCCTTGCGATGTTTATGGCCAAAGGATAGAGGCCGCAATAAGACTATCTATGAATAGTATTGCTTCTGAAGATGAATTCATTGAGCTTTGTCGTTCCAAACTTGGTAAATTTAAAGCCCCTGATCGAATATATTTTCTTGATGAGCTTCCAAAAGGTCCTTCAGGGAAAATACAACGTATTAAACTAATCGAGATTACAAGCTAGAAATTTACTTCGCTAATTAAAAAAAAATTGATCTTTGATTCTATTTTTTATTCATCCTTATGTTTAAATGATTGATTTAGATCTTATTATTATTTTATAGATCTCACTATGATACTTTTAGCATTATTATTTCTTTTAATTTAAATATGTTAAAGGCATTTTTTTAGTTGTTTTTAAATATTCTACTAGACACTGAGCTTAATCTGATCAACATTAGTATACTATGAATTAAAATTATATATTTTTTATATACATCAAAGTTCAAAAAATCTTTTTGGGAGAAAGAAATGAAAAAATTACTTTTAGCGACTGTAGCTTCTGCGGCTATGGCAACCGCAGTTTCTGCAGACGATGTTAAAATTGGGGTATTCCTTGGCTTTACTGGGCCAATTGAAAGCTTAGTAGCTCAGATGGGGCCAGGTGCTGAAGCAGCCATAGCAGAAGTATCTGCTTCTGGTTCATTTATGAATGGCTCAACTGTAACTGCTATTCGTGCAGATACAACTTGTGTAGATGCTGGTGCTGCGACTGCAGCTGCAGAGCGTTTAATAACATCAGATAAAGTTTCAGGAATTGTTGGTGGAGATTGTTCAGGTGTAACAACAGCTACTTTAACTAATGTTGCAATGCCAAACGGCATGGTTATGATATCACCTTCTGCAACATCTCCAGCACTTTCAACAATTGAGGATAATGGTTTATTTTTCCGTACTGCGCCATCCGATGCTCGCCAGGGTGTTGTTATGAGTGAAATAATTATGGAACGGGGCTATAATTCTGTTGCTCTAACTTATACAAATAATGATTATGGTAAAGGTTTGGCTGATGCTTTTGCTGCGGCTTTCGAAGCTGCAGGCGGTGAAGTTACAATAAATGCATCACATGAAGATGGAAAAGCGGATTATTCTGCTGAAGTTGGCGCTTTAGCTGCTGCTGGTGGTGAAATTTTAGTTGTTGCTGGATATCTAGACCAAGGTGGTAAAGGAATTATTCAAGCATCATTAGATACAGGAGCTTTTGATACCTTCGTACTTCCAGATGGTATGGTAGGTGATTCATTGCCAGAAGCTATTGGAACAGATTTAGACGGTTCGTTTGGTCAAGCACCTGGCACTGATAGTGAAGGCGCTGCTACTCTTGTTTCAATAGCTGGAGATTCATTCGATGCTACTTCACCATTCGCAGCTGAAAGCTATGATGCCGCTGCACTTATACTATTAGCCATGCAAGCAGCTGGTTCAAAAAATCCAGCTGATTATAAGGGGAAAGTATTTGATGTTGCTAACGCACCAGGAGAACAAATACTTCCAGGTGAACTAGCAAAAGGTATGGAAATATTAGCTTCTGGTGGTGAAATCGATTATGTTGGTGCATCAAATGTTGAACTAATAGGTGCTGGTGAAAGTGCTGGTAATTATCGTGAAATAACCATCAAAGATGCAAAAATTTCAGTTGATCGTTATAGATAATTAAACTAACTAAAATTAAAATTGGCCCCATTTATGGGGCCTCTTTTTTATGTCTGGAATGATGTTATGATAACAATAAATAATCTTACAAAAAAATTTGGTGGTTTCACGGCTGTAAATAATGCATCTTTAACTATCGAAAAAGGATCTATTACTGGTCTAGTTGGCCCCAATGGTGCAGGTAAGACTACACTATTTAATGTTATTGCAGGTGTTTATAAGCCATCACAAGGAACCGTCTTCTTAGATGGTAAAGATATAACTGGATTAGAGCCCCACCAATTATTTCACAGAGGATTATTACGTACTTTCCAAATAGCTCATGAGTTTAGCACTATGACAGTCAGAGAAAACCTCATGATGGTGCCAGGTGAGCAATCGGGAGAAAAACTTTTAGATGTTTGGCTCAACCCGTCAAAAATTCGAGAAGAAGAAAATTTATTACGAAAAAAGGCAGATGAAGTAATTGAGTTCTTGGAAATTTCTCATGTAGCTAATGAATTAGCAGGAAATTTATCAGGGGGTCAAAAGAAATTACTAGAATTAGGTCGAACTATGATGGTTGATGCTAAAATTGTATTTCTTGATGAAGTTGGTGCTGGTGTAAACCGAACACTTTTGAACACAATCGGTGATGCAATTATACGACTTAATAAAGAACGTGGCTATACATTTTGCGTTATTGAGCATGATATGGAGTTTATTGGGCGCCTATGTGACCCAGTTATAGTTATGGCTGAGGGTGGTGTACTTGCAAAGGGTACAATAGACGAAATTAAATCTAATGAACAAGTTATTGAAGCGTACCTTGGAACTGGATTGAAAAATAAGGCTGCATCATGAGTTATCTTATAGGCGAAAATATGACCGGTGGTTATGGTGCTGCTGATATATTACATGGATGTAATATAATAGCAGAAAAAGGCGAAATAGCAGTAATCGTAGGCCCTAATGGTGCTGGAAAATCAACCGCTATGAAAGCAATTTTTGGAATGCTAAATATACATACTGGTTCTATTATTTTAGATGGAGAAGATATTACAAGTTTATCACCTCAAGCTCGTGTTGCAAAAGGTATGGCGTTTGTTCCTCAAACAGCAAATGTTTTTCCAAGCATGAGTGTTGAAGAAAACCTTGAAATGGGTGCATTCTTAAGGCGCGATGATATTGGTAAAACAATGGGCGAAGTGTTTGATCTTTTTCCAATTCTTAAAGACAAGAGGAATCAAAATGCTGGTGAGTTATCTGGTGGTCAAAGACAACAAGTCGCTGTTGGCCGTGCCTTAATGACACAGCCAAAGGTATTAATGTTAGATGAACCAACTGCAGGAGTTTCACCTATAGTTATGGATGAGCTGTTTGATAATATAATAGAAGTAGCTAAAACGGGTATAACAATCTTGATGGTAGAGCAAAATGCTAGGCAAGCCTTAAATATTGCTGATAAAGGCTATGTAATGGTACAAGGAAGAAATAAATTCACAGATACTGGTGAAGTTTTATTAAACAATCCCGAAGTGCGCAAAAGTTTCCTTGGAGGATAATATGATTGTATATTTATATATAAAACTAATAAAATACAATGAGATAGGAAATCTTTTTAATGTATATATTGTCGAGGATCTGTAATGGAAGATTTACTCAATGCTTTTTTCTTGATGTCTAATTTTGTTTTTGTACCGGCAATAGCATATGGTTCTCAGTTGGCCCTAGGTGCAGTAGGTGTCACTTTAGTATATGGTATATTACGGTTCTCTAATTTCGCACATGGCGATATTATGGCATTTGGTACTATGATTGTGATACTATTTACTTGGCTATTCCAATCATATGGGATTAATTTAGGGCCATTGCCAACAGCATTAATTGCATTACCATTTGGAATATTAGCTACAGCTATTTTCCTTCTTGGTTCAGATAAATTTGTATATAAATTTTATCGTGAAAAAAAGGCTGTGCCAGTAACATATCTTATTGCGTCTGTTGGAATAATGTTTGTTCTCAATGGTATAGTACGTTTTATTATTGGGCCAGACGATCAGCGTTTTGCTGACGGTGAAAGGTTTATTATTAAAGCTAAAGCTATGAAACAATACTTAGGCACAGCTGAAGGTGTCTCTATTAAAGTTTCTCAAGGATTAACTGTAGTTACGGCAGTAATTGTTGTTGTGGCATTATTCTGGTTTCTAAATAAAACCCGCACTGGTAAATCAATGAGAGCCTTTTCAGATAATGAAGATTTAGCGTTATTATCCGGAATAAGCCCAGACAAAGTAGTGTCGGTTACATGGATCTTAGTCGCAATATTGGCCACAATAGCAGGAACTTTATACGGTTTGGATAAATCATTTAAACCATTTACATATTTTATGTTATTACTCCCGATCTTTGCTTCTGCAATAGTTGGTGGTTTAGGTAATCCATTAGGAGCTATTGCTGGTGGATTTGTAATAGCATTCTCAGAAATTATGATAACATATCCGTATAAAAAGTTTGTTGCTTATATTGTTCCAGGCGATTGGAAACCAGAAGGACTAGTGCAACTATTAGCAACAGATTATAAATTTGCTGTAAGCTTTATTATATTAGTTTTGGTATTACTTTTTAAACCAACAGGAATTTTTGCAGGAAAATCAGTTTAATGGCTCTTAATAAAAACATATTATATTTTGCAATTATGGCATTACTTTTATTAGGGGTAGGACTTTTCCAAAGTTGGAATGTGTCTTTATCTATTCTTAACCTATGCCTAATTAGTGCAATCATGGCCTTAGGGGTTAATATACAGTGGGGATATGCAGGCCTTTTCAATGTTGGTATTATGGGTTTTGCTGCTTTAGGAGGCCTTGCTGCAGTATTAGTTGCAATGCCACCCATAGAAGGGGCTTGGGATAAAGGTGGCTGGGGTGCTCTTGGTGGATTGTTAATTGCAGTTATTTCTATTGGACTTGCTGTATTTACCTATAAAAATATGAAATCTGGAAGATATAGAACAATTTCTATTGTTGCCATTTGCATTATTGGTTTCTTTTTATCTAGATTAATATTTAGCCCTGCAACTCAAGCAATAGAAAGCATCAACCCAGCAAAATCAGGTTACTTAGGCGGCTTAGGATTACCTATTGTTATTTCTTGGCCAATTGGTGGATTGTTCGCGGGAATTGCAGCATGGGTCATTGGCAAGATTACATTAGGCCTAAGATCTGATTACCTTGCTATTGCAACACTTGGTATTTCAGAAATTATAATAGCAGTTTTAAAACACGAAGATTGGATGACTAGGGGAGTGAAAAATGTAATTGGTATGCCAAGACCGGTACCATACGAAGTTAACTTGCAATCTACACCCTGGTTTCTTGAACTTTGTAATTGGCTGGGTGCTGATCCGGTTGGCTTTTCAAGTATATTTGTCAAGATATGCTATGCCGGATTATTTATAACAATGTTATTAATTGTATTATGGCTTTCAGAAACTGCATTAAAATCCCCATGGGGACGGATGATGCGTGCTATTCGTGATAATGAAGTTTCAGCTAATGCAATGGGCAAAAATGTTACAAAGAGACATTTACAGGTATTTGTATTAGGATCCGTTGTTGTTGGACTTGCAGGTGCTATGCTTACAACATTAGATGGCCAATTAACCCCAACTTCATATCAACCGTTAAGATTTACATTCCTAATATGGATTATGGTTATTGTTGGTGGATCCGGTAATAATTGGGGAGCTATACTTGGTGGATTTGTAATTTGGTTTTTTTGGATCGAGGCTGAGCCACTTGGTTTATTACTAATGAACGTTATAACTTCTGGAATGTCAGAAGATAGCAGCCTTAGGTTACACTTAATAGACTCAGCCGCACACATGCGTTTGATGACAATGGGGCTGATATTATTATTAGTATTAAGGTTTAGTCCAAGAGGGCTTTTACCTGAAAAATCATAACAACATAATTTTTTGTAATCATTTATTTAGTTTCAATTCGAGTTAATCAATAACTCTACATTGCCACCGGCTGCTGTTGTATTGATACAAACATGTCTTTCAATTTTCATATTTTTTAATGTTTCAGTATTAGTTATTAGTGGAATAATACTTCCATTTTTCTCTGCTAATGCTTTTTTTGCAACACGTACCATATCAATTGTTGCAAAAAGCATTACCGCAGAAAAATTTTCTAATTTACGCAAATTATTAAGATCTAATCCTAAAACTATGCAGGCAGTACTACCAATATCACGAACACTTTTTGCTTGAAGTTCCGCTTGTTTTTCTGTCGGGCCTAAACATAAAATAATTCCTTTTGGATATGTAGTAAGAATATTCGACTCTCCAGTCGGGCCGGGTAGGGAGGTGCAATTTAATACTTTTCTCTCAACCTGATAACACTCATCAATTATTTTCTGTGCATTTTCTATCTCGGTTTTCTTATCAGCGTATTCATAAGTTGTATTAACGTTTCCTTTAACAAACTGATATAGATATGATGGCCCTCCAGCTTTTGGTCCAGTACCTGACAGGCCTTCTCCACCAAAAGGTTGAGTGCCAACTACAGCACCAATTTGATTACGGTTCACATAGATATTACCAACATTTAAATTTTCACAAATATAATGAATTCTTGAATCTATTCTGGAGTGTACGCCAAATGTTAACCCATAACCTTTATTATTAATATCGTCTACTATTCCTGGAATATCGGCAGATTTGAATGTTGCTACATGTAAAACTGGTCCAAATATTTCACGTTCTAATTGTTTTATTGATTCAACTTTTATCACTGTAGGTTTAACAAATGACCCTTGTGCAGGAATTTTAACTTGATGTAGAACTCTATTTTCATCATTAGCTAGATTAATGTATTTTTCTATATCTTTGGTAGCATTAATACTAATGATTGGTCCAATATCTGTATTAGCAAGCCACGGATCATTGACTATTAGTTCATCCATAGCACCATACAGCATTTCTAAAAACTTATGAGCTATGTCTTCTTGTAAATATAGCATTCGCAAAGCTGAACATCGTTGGCCAGCAGATTGAAAAGAACTAGCTAAAATATCTTTTACCGCTTGTTCTGGTAGAGCTGTACTATCAACTATCATAGCATTAATGCCACCAGTCTCAGCAACTAAAGATACGTAAGGATTTCCTTCAGATGCAGAATTTTTATTTATTAATTTTGCAATATTTGTTGACCCCGTAAAACAAATTCCATCTATAAATTTATTGGTCACCAATGCATCACCAAGAATAGGACCGTCTCCAATCAATAATTGTAATGAAGTTCTTGGCACACCTGCCTTGTACATTAATTCAACAGCTCGAATGGCAATTATTGGAGTGTAATCTGCCGGTTTAGCTAATACTGCATTTCCTACTGACAAAGCTGCAATTATTTGTCCTGTAAAAATTGCTAATGGGAAATTCCAAGGTGAAATACAAACAATTTTTCCAAGTGGTTTTGAGTCAGTTAATTTACTGGACTCAAATGAATAATACCGAATAAAATCAACTGCTTCCCTTATTTCTGATATTGCGTCACTTATAGTTTTTCCTGCTTCGCGTGTTAAAATTGCAAAAATTTCAATAAAGTTTTTTTCATATAAATCAGCAATTTTATTTAAAATAATTGTTTTTTCTTCATTCGGTATTGTCCAAAGCGTTGCATTTTCAATAGATTTATTTACATCCGAGACTGTTGCTGTTTTAACCTCACCAACTATATCATTACTGTTAAATGGATTAACAATTGATACAATCGAACCCGAAGGTTCAGATTTTAATTGTGAGGATAGAATCCATTTTATCTCTTTAAATTTTTCACGTTTTATATTTATTTGGTCTAACTCAGTAACATTATTTAAATCATAACCAGATGAATTAATTCGAGAAGGATTGTATATTTTCTTTGGTTTTATTACTTTGTTTAATTCATAAAAAGATGATTTCCATTTATATATTGGGTCTAATACAACATCAGAGGATCGAATTTTTTTATCGAGTATTTGGTTTACAAAAGACGAATTTGCACCATTTTCTAATAATCTCCTTACCAAATATGCCAATAAATCATCATGCACTCCAACAGGTGCATATATTCTGCATTTTATCTTATGATTTTGCATTACTTGACTAAATAAGGACTCTCCCATTCCATGTAACCGTTGAAATTCATAGTTTTTATTTTTTTTGGCAATTTTGAGTATTGAGTAAATTGTATGAGCATTATGAGTGGCAAATTGTGGAAAGATATAATCTGTCATTTCAAATAGCTTACTTGCACATGCTAAGTAAGAAATATCAGTAGCAGCTTTTGACGTAAAAACTGGAAAATCTAACATGCCTTCAGATTGTGAAATTTTGATTTCTGTATCCCAATACGCTCCTTTAACTAACCGTACCATAATTTTTTGATCGTACTTACTTGATAGAGCATATAGCCAGTCTATAACAAATAAAGTTCTTTTACTGTATGATTGAACAACAACACCAAAACCATTCCAGCCTGATAGTAGTGGGTTAGAAAATACTTTCTCAATAATATCTAAAGATAAATCTAATCTTGCTGCTTCTTCTGCATCAATATTTAATCCCATATTTGCTTTTTTTGCCTTCAATGCAAGATCAAGCAAGCGATTTCCCAATATATCTAAAACTGCTTTCTTATGAACTAGCTCATATCGTGGATAAAGTGCAGATAACTTTATCGAAATTCCAGGATTATCTCTAATATCATCACTCGTACAATATTTTGATAGATAAGAAATAGTCTCAGCATAAGCATTTGTATATATTGTAGCATCTTTATTTGTTAGGGCAGCTTCCCCTAACATATCATAGGAGAAGGTATACCCCTTTTTCTGTGATGATTTTCCTCTTTTTACAGCTTTCTCAATTGATTGACCAAGTACAAATTGATTACCCATTTCTTTCATGGCTGCTCTTACTGCTTTTCTTATAAATGGTTCTCCAAACTTTTTAATTAATAAGTGAATATTATTATATACATTTGGCTCTTTTGTATTCTTTAAAACTTTGCCTGTCAGTAATAATGCCCACGTAGATGCGTTTACAAGTGTACTCTCAGAATTTCCAATATGTTCAACCCAACCTCGATTAGTTAACTTATCTTTAATTAAGCTATCAATAGTTGTCGTATCTGGTACTCTCAAAAGTGCTTCAGCTAAACACATTAATGAAATACCTTCATCGTTTGATAGTCCATATTCTGCTAAGAATACTTCCATAATTCCTGGATTTTTATCAAGTCTGAGTGCATCAACTAATTCAGATGCGCATATCATTATCTCTTTTTTTTCAGTATTATTTAAATTAATTAAATTGATTAGTTCAGGGACTAGTGAACGTTCATCAATTAAATGATATTGACGTATTTTTTTTCGAATTTTGTCTAATTCATTCATTTGAGCTACCTTTATTTGCTCATATTCTAATATGGATTAAATAAATATACTTCCTATATATTTTGATTTTATCTAAATATTGATTTTATTTTTGATGTATTTTTAGTTATAATGCCTAAAAAAAATGGAAATTTAGTCAAATGGATAAAATAGATCTTAAGATATTAAGAATAATGGAAAAAGATGGACGGATAACAAATTCAGATTTGTCTGAAAGGGTTGGACTTTCAAAAACTCCCTGCCAATTAAGGGTAAAAAGTTTGATTAAAAGTGGTGTTATAAAGGGTTTTAAAGCAGTACTAAATAACAGTAAATTAGATCAAAACCATATTGCTTTCACTGAAGTAAAACTTAATGATACAAGAGACACTGCACTGAAATCATTCAACAAAGCAGTTCAAGGGATTGCTGAGATTGAACAATGTCATATGATTGCTGGAAAATTTGATTATCTTTTAAAAGTACGAACAAAAAATATAATGGATTACCGTCATACCTTAGGTGAAAAAATTTCTTCTTTACCTTGTGTATCAAACACATCAACACATGTCGTTATGGAAGCTATTAAAGAATGAAATACATTTATCTGATAGTTTCAAAAAAGCCTGAGTTGTTTATCTTGAAACTTAGTTTTGGACTGTACCTTATTCCTAGATTTATGCGTTGATTTGGATTTTCTACTACCATGTTTTTCAAAAACTATAAGTGATTCACTTTTAAACATTTTAGCTTTTCTAACATCATAGATCTTCTTTTTAGCATTTCGTGCTTCTATTTCATGATCTACGATTGGGAATGGATAATCGCGTCCAATTAAAATATTAGAGTTTTCTAACAAATTATTTTGATACTTCCATGGCTCATGTATAAATTGTACGGGGAGATGTTTTAACTCAGGAACCCATTTTTTTATGAAAATACCACTTGGATCATGCTCATAAGATTGTTTTATTGGATTATAAACTCTCATTGCATTAATGCCAGTTACGCCGGATTGCATCTGAAGTTGGCTATAATGAATGCCCGGTTCAAAATCAGTAAATAACTTTGCCAAATGATTTCCGGATAAACGCCAATCAATCCAAAGCTGGTAACTAGCAAAACTAACCAACATTGCTCTCATTCTAAATGTGAGCCATCCTTCAGATATTAAATTTCGCATACATGCATCAATAAAAGGATAACCAGTTTGCCCAGAAGACCATGCAATGAATTTTTCGTCGGAAGCATCAATCATGCGTAAATTTTCGAAAGCCTTATGCATACAATGTGTTTCAATGCTTGGTTGCATTTCAAGTTTCTGTATGAAGTGGCAACGCCAAGCTAATCTTGAATTAAATGCTGACAAATTTCTGCCATAAATTTTTTTATGATCAACAGACAATTGTAATCTTCGCTTTTTGACTGATTGAACAATTTCCCTTACTGATAAAGTGCCCCAAGTTAAATGTGCTGATAATCGCGAACAATATTTTTCTGATTTTCCAGGTGCAGATATATGATATAGATAATTGCGAGATCTTTCATTTAAAAAACTCTTCAAATCATTTAGTGCTTCTATTCTTCCACCTTTTTGAACCCTTCCATTAATGGGAGCGCCAAATAACTCATCATCCTTACTAGGTAATTTTGTATGAATTATTTTTTGTATTGGATTGATATATTTTGGTTTTGGGTAAATAGTTTCTGACATTCGTTTATTACGAATTTTTGACCATTCATTCCGTGACGAAAGTTTTCGAACTACTCCGTTTGTTGGATATTCCTTCTGAAATATTCCATTCTGTATGCACCAAACTTGAACTCTTTTATCGCGTTCGTATGTCCATTTATTTCCAGTTTCTTCGTGTGAATATATATTTTCTATATTAAATTTCTCATTGATTTTACCAAAAACATCTACAGCATCACCTACTTGTATAATTAATGGCTGACCCAAATTATTCATTTCATTATCTAAATCAACAAGACAGTCATGAATAAAATGCCAATGCTTACGTGAACTGCACTCAGTTTTCCAGTATTCTGGCTCTACTATATAAATTGGTAGTAAAGGAAATTTTTGTTGTGACGCATTTAACAAGGGTGCGTGATCATTCGTCCTCAGGTCACGTTTGAACCAAACAATATTAATTTTATCAAGAGTTCTTTTCACGTTTGCATCTCTCAGAGCAATATTTAACTTCATTCCATACATTTTTCCATTTTTTACGCCATATAAAAGGACGATCGCATTTTGCACAAATTTTAGAAGGTAAATTAGATTTTTTCATTGTTTTCAATATGTTTAAGAAAAATATTACTATCAGATTTAATGGTTTCATACTTATCTGAATTCATTTTATCTAAATTTCTATAAATTAATCCCATTCTTGGATTATTTCTTAGTTTATTCTCATTTCTTATTAAAAAATCCCAGTATAAATAATTAAATGGGCAGGCATCTTTTCCATCTTTTGAATTCACTTTGTAATGACAATTTTTACAATAGTTTGACATTCTATTTATATATGCACCACTTGCAGCATAGGGCTTTGATGCCAAGACGCCACCATCTGCATATAAAATCATCCCAGTAACATTTGGCAATTCAACCCACTCATAAGCATCTGAATAAACCGCAAGATACCAATTATGAACGTCATCAGGATTTATACCTGCCAATAATACAAAATTACCAAGCACCATTAATCTTTGTATGTGGTGAGCATATGAATTTTCTTTTGTTTCATTAATACATTGTTTTAAACAATTCATATTTGTTTGACCTGTCCAATAAAATTCAGGCAACTTTCTTGATGCTTCCAAATAATTTTCTTCTTTGTAATCTGGCATCTTGTACCAATATACTCCCCTTATGTACTCCCTCCAGCCTAAAATTTGCCTTACAAAGCCTTCAACAGCATTAAGTGGGGCTCTATTGTCATAATAAGCATTCTCTGCAGCCTTTATGCACTCTAAGGGTGTTAGTAAGCCACAATTCAAATAGAAGCTTATATGGCTATGAAACATCCAAGGTTCACCTTCAATCATGGCATCTTGAAAATCACCAAACATTGATAATCTTTTATCTATGAACTCATTTAATACTATCAAAGCTTGTTGCCGGGTTACTGCAAAGTAAAATGGGTTCAAATCTCCAAAATGATCCTTAAAGTTTTTTTCAACTAGATTTAAAACATCAGTCGTAATCTTATCAGGCTTTATAGTATAATTTTTTGGTACATTTAGGCCGCTTTTAGGTGGCTTTCTGTTTTCACTATCAAAATTCCATTGCCCGCCAATGGGATTATCGCCGTCCATTAAGATATCATATTTTCGTCTCATATTCCGATAGAAATACTCCATTCGGAGCTGTTTCCGTTCACTTGCCCAAGTATTGAAATCTTCTGTAGTGCAAAGAAACCTATCATCTTCCTTTATTTCAACAGGAATATTTAATTTATTCTCCCATTCTATCATTTCTGAATAGAGTCTAAATTCGTTTGGCATAGTTATTACAATTTTTTTGAAATTATTGTTATCTATCTTCTTTTTGACTTCACCAAATAGGCTTCCAGTATTATTTACATCATCATATTTTATGTAGGTTAATTTAAAATTTAAATCTTCAAGAGATTTAGAAAAGTGTCTCATAGCTGAGAATAAAAAAGCTATTTTTTTCTTATGGTGCCTAACATATGTTGCTTCAGATTTAACTTCACAGATTAAAATATGATCATCTGCTTTATTTGCGTTTCTTAAACTAGATATATTTTCACTTAGTTGATCACCCAATATTAACCTTAATATCATTTCACATACCTTATATACTAATTGTATCAAAAATAGCGGATGAAATCATCCGATATTGAATGTATTCAAATGAATATATGGCTCAAAAAAGTTTTATATCTACATTATCACTTAATTTTGCTAAATTGGATAATTAGTTTCATCTTGTAAATCTATTGCTAAACCAGTTTTTGCACTTTTTTGTGCTGCTAATCCCATTGCAACGGCTTTCCATCCATCAAGAAGTGAAACTTCAGGTAGCTTTAAGTCTCCTCTAACTAATTTAAGAAATTTTTGATGTTGATAAAAGGTAGATCCATTATGATCACCGGCACTTAATAATTTTTCATCTACAATTATATCTTCATGTATTGGTCCTTGAGGATTTCTTGGGCTAATTATTAATTTTGGTGTTGGGGCAGGGCCTAGATGCTTAGGCCAAAATCTCCCTGGCCCTGGCACCAATGCTTCTATTTTACCGATTGGCCCAACAGCAGAAATTTCTTCTTGATACCTTGACCCTTCTGCAAACATACATAACTCAAGCATAGCTCTAACATTATTTTTAAAATCAACTATAACATAAGCATTATCGATTATATCTGGAGTCTTGCCGTCATATGTTTCATCTAAATGATTAACTGATTGTCCTGCACTAGCCATTATTCGTATTGGTTCAGACTTTATAAGTAGCCTCATTAAGTCAAAAAAATGACAGCATTTTTCTACTAATGTTCCACCTGAAAATTCATTGAATCTATTCCAATCATTTACTTTTTCTAAAAAAGGAAATCGATGCTCTTTGATTGTGAGCATATTGATCTCTCCAGTCGATTGTATAATTTTTTCACTAAGCGCTTCAATTGGAGGCATATATCGATACTCCATAGCAACCCAAACATGAGATTTGTATGCATCTCTAAATTTCTTTAATTTTGATATATCATTTTCATTCGTAAAGAGTGGTTTTTCAACTAAAATTGGAATATGTCTTTTATCTAATATCTGCATCAATTGATCAATATGACAAAAATTTGGGCTAACGATTACGAGACAATCAATATCGTTAATATCTAATAACTCATCTACACTATTTGTAAAAATTGCTTTTGGAGCAAACTTAGATGCTTTTTTGGACATTTCCGCATCTGGTTCATATATTGCCTCTATCACCGTATTTTCAAGCAATGCAATATTTTTGAGATGTTCTTGCCCCATCATACCACAACCAATAATTCCATAATGTGTTAATTTTGTCATATTATTCCCTATTTTAATCTTTGCACATAATGTGCAGCATTTGTATCAAACCATGTTTTTGAATATTCAATAGGTTTTGATTTCTCTGACCAACTAAAACGTTCTATAAATCCAGCAATAGTTCCAACAGGCAAAGAAAAATCATTTGGAGTCCAATCGGGCAGGGCATTTATACTTACCCTATCTTCTGCATGCGTTATCCAAAACCCGAGGCGAGTACGATAATAATGATAAAGCGAATCCGAAACTTGATTTTTTTTTACTTTACCTTCATCCAAATCCAACCAAATTTCCTCAAGCCCTATAATTGTTTTATTAAGATATCTAATTCTACGCATTCTAGTAGCTATATTAGATGTCCCAAATATTGGTAAATTTGCTGGTTTTTCCATCTGTTTTATATCAATAAATTTTGCACTTGGAAGCCCACCGCCTTTCAATAACTCAAGTCTGAACATTGCGTATACACTGTCATCTTTGGCACCATGACATACATAATTTCCAGATCCATGAACTTGTTTAAGCATTCCTTTTTCTACGAGTACTTTCAGTGACTTACGCAATGTAGTTACAGTGACATTAAGTGTTTTTGCTAACACTCTTTCTGGAGGTAATCTTTCACCATCAATTAATCTTCCAGAACCGATATCACGGATTAATAATTCTGATATCTGTATGTATTTTGGTAAATTATGAAAATTTTGGTTTGAAGTGTTCACTTGTAATCTCAAAGAATAAATTGATACACCATTGATTTACATAAATTGATTTGTTAATCAATACTTAAAATTCATTGAAAGATAAATTAATGACGGTCGTACCTATTAAATCATCAAATTTAAATGCAAGTGAAGTTTCGTGGTTTTCAGCACTCTGCTCAGATGATTATCAATTTCTTGGTGTGCCAGATGGAAAATTAAGATCAAGCTGGGAGCATTGTTCTAAAATTGTTACGGTATCAGAAGAGCAAGGATTTAATAATATTCTTTGCCCTTCATCATACCAAGTCGGCCAAGATACTTTATCTTTTGTTGCGGGATGTGCACCTATAACATCTGATATCAATTTACTAGCAGCTGTTAGATGCGGCGAAATGCAACCAATAATGCTCGCTAGAACAATTGCTACATTAGATCACATGCTTAAAGGTAGGTTAACAGTAAACATAATTAGTTCTGATTTCCCGGGTCAAACAGAAGAGAGTACATATCGGTACCAAAGGTCTAGAGAAGTTGTTGAAATTTTAAAACAAGCTTGGACAAAAAATCACATAAACCACAAAGGTAAAATATATAATTTTAAAAATATAGATACTTCACCAGTAGTGCCTTACCAAACTAATGGTCCATTACTGTATTTTGGAGGTTACTCACCATCTGCCTTGGAGCTATGCGGAGAACATTGTGATGTATATTTAATGTGGCCAGAAAAAAAAGAAGATCTAGCTGATCGAATGAGAGCAGTTAATGATGTTGCACAGAAATATAATAGAACTTTAGATTATGGCCTCAGGGTACATGTTATAGTACGTGATACTGAAGTAGAGGCAAAGGAATATGCGGAATATATCACTTCAAAATTAGATGATGAGTATGGCAAGATGATACGAGATAGAGCATTAGACTCAACATCTTTAGGTGTATCTCATCAATCTAAAAATAGGGAATTAGCTGATAAATATGGCTATATTGAGCAAAACCTTTGGACAGGTGTAGGACGAGCCCGCTCTGGCTGTGGCGCAGCATTAGTAGGATCAACAGATCAAGTATTATCCAAAATAAATGAATATGAAAAGATGGGTATAAGAGCTTTTATTTTCTCAGGTTACCCGCATATTGATGAAGCAAAACATTTTGGATCGAAAGTTCTACCAAAATTAAATACATGTTCGTTACCAAGTGTTTATGGACGTGTTCCAAATAAAACTCCTTCAACACCTTTAGGTACAGGAATTAGAAAGTAATGGAACGAATTAAAATAAATGAAACTTTAGATTTCAGTCAAATCATATATGGCATGTGGCGCCTTGCTGATGGTGAAAATAGTGATAACAAATCTTTATTAAATAAGATTAACTTATGCCTCGAACAAGGTATAACAACATTTGATCAAGCTGATATATATGGTGATTATTCTGCTGAAGCAATATTCGGTAGAGTATTAAAAGAAAACAAAGCTCTAAGAAATAAGATTGAAATTGTCACAAAATGTGGAATTGTTGCACCATGTGGGAAATATTCAGATGTACCGGTTAAGTATTATGATACCTCAAAAAAACATATTAATGCATCTGTAAACGCATCATTAAAAAACATGAATATTGACCATATAGACATGCTCTTAATTCATAGACCTGATCCGTTTATGGATCACTACGAAACTGGTCATGCTCTTGATGAATTAGTCAAATCTGGCAAGGTGAGATCAGTAGGTGTATCAAATTACAGGCCTTACGACTGGGAATTATTACAATCTTCTATGAATAATCAACTTCATACAAACCAAATAGAATTATCATTACAATCTATAGAATCTTTTACTAATGGAGATGTAGCATTTCACCAAAAAAATGCTTCACCAATTATGGCCTGGTCACCTTTGGGTGGAGGCAAGCTGATGACAAATAAAAATGAGCTAACCAATAAAATGGACGAAATAGCTTCAAATTATAACGTAGACAGATCAGCTGTAGCAATTTCATTTTTACTGACACACCCAGCTAATATAATTCCAATTATGGGAACTAATAATATTAATCGAATATCCAAAATTAGTGATGCATTTAAAGTTAAAATGGATCGAATTACATGGTTTGAATTATACACTGCTGCATTAGGAAGAGAAGTAGCATAATGGCTGATGGAGGCATAGATATGTTTACAGAATTCACGCCTAATTCTGGTAATACAAAAATGCTTCGTAAAGCTTTTAGCCGATTTGCAACGGGTGTTACAATTGTCTCATGCGACAGCATAGATGGCCATATTGGCATGACTGTAAACAGTTTTTCATCTATATCTCTAAATCCAGCTTTAATCATGTGGGCCCCTGATAAGAGATCTTCAAGATTTAAATATTTTGAAAAAGCCCAGTATTTTACAATTCATGTGCTTAATTTTGATCAGCTCGCTTTGTGTAATGAGTTTGTTAAAAACAAGAAAGCATTTGATACTTTTTCACACAGTATATCGAGTAAAGGCGTACCAATAATCGATAATTGTTTAGCAAGATTCCATTGTGTCAAATATGATATGCATGATGCAGGCGATCATAAAATTATAATAGGAAAAGTAGAAAGCGCTCTTGAAAGTACGGGTAATGCATTATCTTTTTTCTCTGGTGAATTTGGAGAAATTAAACCCAAAGGGATAAATAAATGAAAAAGCTTACATTTAGTGCTGGTTGGAATTTTAAAGTATGACTTTCTTAATAGTTATAATGCAAATCTTAAGTCGAATTAATAATTTTGTTTTAAAATTATGCAGAGGCCTTGGGGTTTTAACTGTTATACTGATGGTTGTTGCAATTCTAATACAAGTATTTTTCCGTTATATTTTGAATAATGCACTTCCCTGGCCAGATGAAGCTGCAAGATTCTGCATGTTATGGATGACTGGATTAATGGCACCAACTGCCTTTAGAAGAGGTGGATTTGTTGCAATTGATTTCATAACTCAATTCATTCCAAATATTATTAATTTAATATTATCAATGCTACTTTTATCATTATCATTATTAGTGCTTATATCAGCTGTTCGAATTGGGTATGCAGAAGTTACGGGCTTTGGTGGAAGGTTTGCAACAGCATCTTTATATATTCCAATCACAATAGATTTTCAAAATTGGTATAGAATTCCAAGATCATGGATGATGATGTCTTTATTTGTTGGCTGCATATTATTGATATCAGTAAATTTGGAATTAATAGGAAGAAGTATATTATTAAAACTAGGTAAAGATAATTTGTTACCGAAGATCCATGATGATACAA
>Ga0213863_10000063_pt1 | contig 79826 bp, 71 predicted proteins | sample PICome_8_FD_160128 | JGI IMG/M metagenome (GOLD analysis project Ga0213863, IMG submission 160128) | Coastal seawater microbial communities near Pivers Island, North Carolina, United States - PICO497 | ecosystem: Environmental > Aquatic > Marine > Coastal | place: USA: North Carolina...
GTCCCATATTCGACCAAACAAAATTGAGTTGGCTCAATGGCCAGTATCTCCGGCGCTTGGATGCACCTGAGTATGCCCAGCGAATACAGGATTGGATGTTGAACACGGCCAAGCTAGAGCAGCTTATCCCCATGGTGCAAGAACGGGCCGAGCGTTTGTCCGACTTGCTGCCCTTGGTGAATTATTTGCTCGGGAATCTGCCGGACCTGAGCGAAGAACATTTCGAGCACAAGTCCATGGAGCGTGCCGATGTGGTGAAGGTGCTGCATCACACCTTGGCCGCCTTTGACGAGATGCGCGACTGGCAGCGAGACGATTTATTTGCGCTGTGTCAGGGAATGGCTCAGGCCATGGAACTGAAGTTTCGAGACTTTTTGTTCCCTTTGTTTATCGCCACCAGTGGCAGGGCGGTATCGCTACCGCTCTTCGATTCTTGGATGTTTTTGGGTGCGGATTTGAGTCGGGCGAGACTCCGATCGGCGCTAGAACTGATTGGCGCATCCAAAAAAGAACGTAAGCGTTTGGACAAAGAATACCAAGCAGTTAAGGCAGCAATTGACAGTGCGCCAGCGCCTACCTAATATGCGCGCTCCTTCGGTCATCGCTCTTCCAGAGTGCGCATGACCGCGGCGCAGCAACTCCATCGGAGCTGCGCGACAGAAGGTTTGGGGCTATAGCTCAGCTGGGAGAGCGCCTGCGTGGCACGCAGGAGGTCGGCGGTTCGATCCCGCCTAGCTCCACCAATTCTTTGCCTGCATCTCCAGGAGACTGGCGCAGTGTATTGGCGCATCGCCCCAGGGAAATCCTGGAAGAGCTTGTCGAAATGCGTAGTACCACGCAAAAATCCAATGTAATTCTGGCCGCAGGCACGGCCGTGTAAACTAGTTCCCATGCGCTGCCCCTATTCTCGAATTGCGTTCGCTACGCTTCTCCTGCTCGGGCAGGGGCTGGTCGCGTTACATGCTGCTGAATTTGGCACTGATGTGCACCATCACGACGGCGTGCTCTGTTCGGCGATACTTCACGAAGACCACGATATTCCCATTGCTACCCGCAGTGGCTCATGGCCGGCTGTTGATCAATGCCACGCCAATCAAGCATTGGCTTCCGCTCAAGGGTGCGTCGTTTGTGCCCTTGTCTTAAGACCTCCCGCAACGGCGCCGCCCCCAATCTAAAGCCCTCAACGACCCATTATTTTCGCTCTGTTGACTGTGGCAACGTGTATTCGCTGGCCGCGCTTTTTGAGTGGGAACTTGGCAAGTCAGCGAATGCCATTTGGGCCGGGTCTGTGGCCGTTGCCATGGGCATTCTCTCGATTGATGTTGAAGCAGGTGGTTCGGGGGTTGTCGATGCCCAAGCGGTTAAGCTGCTTACCGAAGGCTTCAACCGAACCCTGTCTCACCTTGGTATGATCCGGCAGCGGTATCCGTCACCCACGGGTCAGCGCTTTCTATTCGATCGGCAATCGGTCAAGTCTTCGCTTTCAGGTTCTTAGGTCTCGTTAAAAGCAGCAGGGGAGACCGTAATGGCGGGGGAACTGTTGGGTTACGTGACCGATTGGCATGGGCGGGCCGTGTTTGAAGCGCGTTCCCCAAAGGACGGGCTGTTAATGCTCAGGTTGTCGGCCCAGCCTGTTAACCAAGGCGATACGCTGGTGGTGGTCGGTTCGACAAAGAGCCACGCTGGCGACGCGCCGTCAGAACGTCGCCGTGTTTACTGAGGGCTTTTCAGGTGCCCGCGAAAAACGAATCCCGCCGCCACGATGGCGACAATCAGAAGCGGCGTTAAGCCGAGGAAATAGTCTTCAATTTCGGTGGCGTCGATGCCGCCCAGCAAAAGCGCAGCCATCATCACCTGATAGATCAGCCCAAAACTGCCAAGGGCGATCGACGCTATTTTTTGCGCGTTGGAGCCGCTAAACAAAGGGCCAGCCACCAGCAAGCCGAACAGTGCGTAAAGCCAGAACCCAAGGTAATCGAACGATGTGTATAGCGAGAAGGGGATTGACACGTTAAGCAGCGGTAGCAGCATGGCTGCCATTTCGTGGCCCGGCGTTGAATTAGCGATGCTATCGCCAAGCAAAGGTATGGTCCAAATGGCCATAAACTTTGGAATGATGAAGGCAATTACCGACATGAAAACTGCCATGGCAGCCAGCATTGCCCGCAAGGTATGACTTCGAGCAATCAGCCAAGCACTGCAGGCAAAGACCCCAGACAGGCTGAACATGGCGACGATTTGATTCACCCAACCCGCGATAAAAAGCGTCCGGTTGGCCTGCAGCCAGAGTACTCGGTCGGTGTGCGCCGCGGCGTAACCGCCCGGCACATCGAGTGGCATAAAGCCTGAGGCAATGCCCGAGGCGATGACGATCAGTACCGACCAAAATCCGAAACGGTACATTTGTTCATCAAGGGTGTCAGCGTACTCCATTCCTACTCTCCATAGCGTTTGGTAATCAATTCAAGCATGGCGTCGTGTACCGTTTGTCGCTCTGGCGCCCAGCGCCTGCCTGCGCCAAGAAACAACACTTCTCCCTCTAACATAGACATCAGGCACAGTGCTTCGGCACGGGGTGAGCGACCACCTGCTGTCTTGATCGCCTGCTCTAAACCCTTCAAGTACTCGGCATAGACGTCCTCCAAGAGGTCTGAGACCAAGGGTTCAACCTGCTGCATTGCCCAAAGTTGAGGCCAAAGTTTGTCATCCAGAGCCGCGTCGCTTGGCATGCCCTGCAACATAAAAGCGGCGATCTCTCGCACGCTGAGTGCTCCTGCCTGAAGCCCTGACGCAGCGAACGATTGTCTGACTTCATCAACGAGGAAGTCGATCAGGCTCTGCATTAAGTCTTGGCGTGTCCGAAAGTGGTACTGCAGCGCGCCGAGTTTCATACCACTGGCTCTGGCCAGCGCGCGCATGGTTAGGCTGGCGTAACCTTTATCCGCAATGATTTCCACGGCAGTGGCTATGATTTCTCGCTTGCGCTCTTGGCTCATCGTGAGGTCTTCGTGTTTGACATGTCACTCGACATGTTGCAGCCTGTCGAGTGACATGTCAAATAACGTATCAACAGTGGAGAAGTTCTGATGGCGTCAAACATCACTCGTCGAGATCTGTTAAACGGTATTGCCGTCGGGGCCGGTGGCTTGATGCTACCTGCCTTGGGGATGACGCAAATCCCTGCCGATGCTGCTCGCCTGCAAAACGCAGGAGCCTACTATCCGCCAATGCAAACCGGTATGCGGGGGAGTCACGACGGTTCTTTTGAGGTGGCCCATGATCTGGCTTGGCGTGGGGTTAAACCGACGTCTTATGAGGCGTTGGAGGAGCATTACGACTTGGTTGTTGTGGGCGCTGGCATGAGTGGTCTGGCTGCAGCTTGGTATTTTCGTCAGCTCAAGGGGCCCGAGGCTCGTATCCTACTGTTAGATAACCATGACGACTTTGGCGGTCACGCAAAGCGCAACGAGTTTCATCACGAAGGGCGCATGGTGCTAAGTCTGGGGGGGGCTCAAAACCTTGAAAACCCCAGCAACTACAGCCCTGAGGCGGGCGACTTATTGGTGGGCATTGGTATTGATGAGGCATTTCTTTCCAAGATGGCGGCACAAACTCCGGATGGCTTGGCCTTGGCGGGCCGTCTCGACGCCAACAATGGGGTCGCCATTCCCGGGCCGGATGGGCATTTCACCATGGCAGGCAATTGGAATGGTGTCACGTATGCCGGCGAGGGCTATGCCGAAGCGGTGCAAACACTACCCATTGCCGCTGGCGAAAAAGAGCGTTTGATCGCCTTCTTTGGTGGTGGCCGTGACTTCTTGGAAGGCCTGTCCATCCGCGAAAAGTGGCGTTACATAAACAACGTCAGCTACAACCAGTTCTTGCTAGAAAAAGTCGGGCTAGCCGACACCACGCTGCCGCTACTTAACGCCATCATCGTGCATCTGACAGGAATGTCCGGGTGGAATCTGACGGTGCTGGAAGCGATTGGATACGGTGCCAGTGGTATTCGCTCAATGGGCTGGATCGGGCGTTCGGTTGCCTTTGCTGGGGGAACCTTCGTTGACAGCTTGGTCAACGTCCAAATGTTCCCAGATGGCAACGCGTCAGTTGCCCGTTTGTTGGTGCAAAGCCTGATTCCCGCCGTCGCGCCAGATATGCAGGGTCCTGATGATGTCGTGGCCAGCCGTTTTGACTATGCGGCCCTTGACCTTGTCGAAAACACCACGCGAATGCGTCTGAACAGCACAGTGGTTGGTGTACGAGAACAAGGCGACGTGCTCGAAGTGGATTATGTCGAAGTCGCCCCGGGAGGGCAGCCGCAAAAGGGCCAAGCCAGACGGGTGACCGCCGAACACTGTGTACTGGCCTGTAACAACAACATCATTCCGCACCTATGTCCTGAGTTACCCCAGTCACAACAGCAGGCGTTACGCTACGGTGTTCGGACACCCTTTGTTTATGCCAATGTGCTGCTTGCCAACGGGCGGGCATACGAGCAGTTGGGTGCAAGCCTGATGCAGTGTCCCTACGATCCGTTTCAGTGGGTTAGTACAGCACCGACGGTGTCGATTGGCGGATACGAACCGCCGCGAAACGCTGAGGACCCCATGGTGGTGTTCATGATGCATTCGCCTATGACCGGCTCGAAACAATCCGGCTCTGGTCGAGATCAACTCCGAATGGGGCGTCAGCAGATTTATATGACGCCATTCGAAACGTACGAGCAGCAGGTGCGAGACCAACTGCAGAGTCTGCTCGGCCAGTTTGGTTTTAATCACGAGACAGACATTCAGGCCATCACGGTAAATCGCATTCCGCACGGCTATGCCTATCCGTATCTTGCGCTCGATGATCCAGAATGGGAGGAGGGAAAGGCACCTCACGAAATCGGTCGAGCACAATTTGGGCGTATTTCCATTGCTAATTCAGACTCACAGGCCATTGCTCTCATGGACGCAGCTTTCGACGCGGCATGGCGGGCAGTCCAAGAGCAAGTGGGTTAGCACGCAGCGCCGATTGCCGTGATATGAACTCTCGAGGTTTTCGAATCTGTTCGGCATAGTAGGGTGTTGCCTAGGGAGAGACTCATATGAGCACCGAACATTTGCTTGATCCTGAGCTGCTGCCGATTTTGCAGCAGATGCCTGCTTTCAATTTTACTCGGGAAAATTTGGATAAATTCCGTCGTGCAGGAGCTGCAGCGACAGCCCTCGGGGACGCCGAGGCAGCAGGGGTTCGGCGTGAATCCGTCACGATTGCGAGTGCCGATCGGGATGTGCCTTGCTTGCTATACACCCCAAAGGCGCGGAAATCCGAAGCCGCTTACCTACACATTCACGGCGGCGGTTATGTTGCTGGGCAGATGGAGCGCTCGGACCCCATGAATACATTAATTGCCTCACAGTTGGGCATTACTGTACTCGCCGTCGGGTATCGACTGGCACCAGAGCACCCGGTTCCCGCGCCTTTGGATGATTGTTATGCGGCGCTGGCTTGGCTGCACGATGAAGCGCAGCGGCTGGGGGTCGATAGAGATCGTATCGCCATTGGCGGTGAGAGTGCTGGGGGTGGTCTCGCTGCTGCCTTGGCGATTCGCGCTCGAGATGCCGGAGACTATGCAGTCTGCCATCAGCATCTGACCTATCCCATGCTCGACAACTTAACTGGTTCGGCATCTGCTCCCGGCGACCCCTTGGTTGGTGAATTTGTATGGACGCGAAAAAGCAATGAGTTCGGCTGGTCCTGTTATCTCGGGGATCATCCCGCGGAAGCGCCCTACGTACCGGCACGCGTGGCCAGTGTTGAGGGCCTGCCCCCTACGTGGATGTTCACGGTCGCTCTGGACCTGTTTCGTGACGAAAACATTGAATACGCCCAGCGTTTGCTGACTGCCGGGGTGCCGACCGAACTGGTCGTGTTGCCAGGGGCCTGTCATGCCTTTCAGGTGTTGCCTGGCACCTCTTTAGGCAAACGATATGTCGCCGACCATCTGCTGGCGCTTGGCAAGGCGCTTGGCGTTCAGGCCGGGTAGTCGGCAACTTCCGTCAACCAGCGCTCCAGAATGGTATTGAGCTCCGCGGGTTTTTCCTGAGCCATCCAGTGACCGCAGGCCAACCGCTCCTCGGTTAAGTTGGGGCACAGGGCCCGCATGGGGTCGGCGAATCCGGTGGTTGTCGTGTCGCAGACATAGTCGTAGGTAGCGTGGACAAAGAGCACCGGCATGGACAAGGTGCGATCCGCTGCGCTGTCTAAGTAGGCTTGATTCGCGTCGCCATTGACATACCAAGCTGCCGGGCCAAAGAAGCCGTTTTCATTCAAGTGCTTGGCATAAGTAGAGATGTCTTCGGGCGTCACAACGTCTGTATCGAGAGGCATATCGGGTACACCGGTTGAAGGAAACCATCCGCCATTTTTGCGCGTCGAGGCGGTGGCACTGGGCTGGCCTTGGCCGGCGGGGTCACCTTTACGCAACAGCAGTTTGACGACGCGTTCAGGGTTTTCTTCCATCTCCTGCAGGGCCGCGTCGAAGTTTTCGTAGTAGTGCAGTTGGTAATCCCATTGGCCGGCTGGATAGTGCTCAACGGGGTAGAGGTCACGGTTTATACTGTAATCCAAACTGTCCGGGTGTCCTGAAAAGCCGTAGGGCACGCAAAGACTGGCGACGGCGCTCACCCGATCCGAGTGGTGCAGGGCGACATTCCATGCCACCGGCGAGCCCCAGTCGTGACCAATCCAAACCGCTGTCTCCCGCCCCAGACTGTCAATCAGTTCAATCATATCCTGCACGATCTCGGTCTGGGCGTAGGCGTGTTTTTCACTGTACAGCGAGGAACCGCCGTAACCCCGCATATCTGGAGCGACCGCCCGGTAACCTAGCTGGCCTAGAAAGACCAGTTGGTGTCTCCAGCTGATGGACAGTTCTGGCCATCCGTGGGTCATGATTACCAGTGGGCCCTCTTCTGGGCCGCAGGCCCGGTAAAACGTGCTGTGGCGCTGGCTGCTGGTTCTGTGGGTGGTGATGGGCATGCGGATCTCACTGCGATGACGAAGACGGTTGATTAGATTCATACGGTACTTCAGTCTGAGGTGTTCTGGGAAGCACTGGCCGGCGCCGTGCTGTATTAGCCATAGTAGCAATGGAAATGAGGCGATATGAAGATACCGGACGGATGGACCCACGAGAACGATATGCTCAGCAGAGAATGGCGTTTCACTGATTTTTCCGAGGCCTTCGCCTTCATGACCCGAGTCGCGTTGCTCGCAGAACAAGCGGATCATCATCCCAACTGGTCAAACGTCTACAACACGGTGCACATTGGTCTCACCAGCCACGACGCGGGTAACGTGGTGACGGAAAAAGATGCCTCTCTAGCTCGTCGCATTAATCAAGTTGGCGACGGATAGACAATTTCTAAGCCCTCGGAGCGTTGACTGGCTGGCGAATCGAAGTACGCTTTTCGGAGATGGCATGCGCGATCTAAAAAAGCGTTGTTTGGATTGTAGGCATCGTGAGTGTTGTCGTGCTCTCAGACTTTCGCTAGATTTGTCGCTGGGGTTACACACACACTTAAAGGAGCAGTTGGATGCCTAAGATTACGTTTATTGAACACGATGGTACGCAACACACCGTTGACGCAGAAGTTGGCAAGTCTGTTATGCAGGCGGCCATGGACAACTTGGTACCCGGTATCGATGCCGACTGCGGCGGAGAGTGTTCATGCGCGACGTGCCATGTGATGGTCAACAGCGATTGGGTAGCGAAAGCGGGCAGCCCAAACGAATCAGAAGATTCCATGTTAGACCTCAATCCAGAACGAGCATCAAATTCACGGCTGTCCTGTCAGATGACTGTCAGCGACGATTTGGACGGATTAATCGTTGACCTACCGGAGTTCCAATTCTAATGAGTGAAGCACCGACCTTAAACATGGCGGATTTCGATCCGAAAGAACTGGCCATCGAAGATATCGATGTCGCCCAGCGCAGTATCTGGATCGAAGACAAAAAAATGGCGTTCTTTGACAGATTGCGAGACGAGGCTCCGGTGCATTTCTGCAAAGATTCGGAATATGGCCCTTACTGGTCCGTCACGCGGTTCAAGGACATTATGGAAATCGATGGCAATTGGCAGGATTTCTCCTCCGAGCCAGCGATCACCATTCTCGAACCAGAGGAAGATTTTCCTCTGCCCATGTTTATTGCCATGGATCCGCCGGTTCACGACGATCAGCGTAAAACCGTGCAAGGCTCGGTTGCTCCCGCAAACCTGAAGTTGATGGAAGAAACCATCCGTAGTCGTACGCAAAAGGTACTGGATGACTTGCCTGTTGGTGAGCAGTTCGATTGGGTGGATAAGGTATCCATTGAGCTGACCACGCAAATGCTAGCGACATTATTCGACTTTCCCTTCGAAGATCGGCGCAAGCTGACCCGTTGGTCCGACGTTGCGACTGGTGATGAAGAGTCCGGCATCGTAGAAAGTGAGGAAGCGCGTCAGGCGGAACTCTACGAGTGCTTGGAATATTTTATGGGTCTCTGGAAGGAACGGGCTGAGAAGGGCGAGGGTAACGATCTGGTATCTATGCTAGCGCATGGCGAAGCCACCAAGGATATGTCACCTCAAGAATTCCTCGGCAATCTGATCTTGCTGATCGTGGGTGGTAACGACACCACGCGAAACTCCATGACTGGCGGTGTGTGGGCGCTTAATCAAAACCCCGGTGAATACGCGAAGCTGCGGAATAATCCTGGTGTGATACCGAACATGGTGTCGGAGATTATTCGCTGGCAAACACCTCTGGCGCATATGCGACGCATCGCCAACAAAGACTACGAATTGGATGGCCAAACGATTAAAGCCGGCGACAAGGTGGTGATGTGGTATCTGTCTGGCAATCGCGATGAGCGATCGATCGATCGCCCTAATGAATTCATTATCGACCGTGCTCGTGCGCGTCAGCATCTGTCCTTTGGCTTTGGCGTGCATCGCTGTATGGGCAACCGCCTAGCGGAGATGCAGTTGCGTATTCTTTGGGAAGAAGTGCAGAAACGCTTCCATATGGTTGAAGTCATTGGCGAACCAACGCTGGTACCGTCGAACTTTGTGCACGGCTACACCGAAATGCAGGTGGTACTGCACCCACACTAAACGATCGCCAGAGGATTTAGAGCCAGCTTTCGAGCTGGCTTTTTTGTGCGCGACAATTACCCTGACGGAAAGGAGAAGATCATGATGGAATACGTCAACGGCGACACTCGCCTAGCCTACGAGGCACACGGTTCAGGGTTCCCGATCTTGTTGATTGCACCGGGCGGCCTGCGTTCTGAGCGCGGCATGTGGCAACACAGTCCGCTGAATCCCGTGGCATTGTTAAGCCCGCACTTTCAGGTGATTTCAATGGATCAACGCAATGCTGGCGCGTCATCTGGCCCAATCGAAGGTGATCACGATTGGGACACATACACTCGAGATCAACTGGCTCTGATGACCCACCTAGGTTTCGAACGCTTTGCTGTGGTGGGCATGTGTATCGGTGGGCCCTACATTCTGAACCTGCTCAAACTGGCGCCGGAGCGGGTGGTTGCCAGCGTGGTGATGCAAACCATTGGCCGGGACAATAACCGGCAGGAATTTCTAGCGATGTTTGATGGCTGGGCGGACCAGTTGCACCAATCGGGCCCCCAGCGTTACGGATCCGAGGCCATGCTTGGTCTGCGCAGACGCATGTTTGAAAACGATCTCACCTTCATGTGTATGACAGAGTCAGATGTGCAACAACTTGACGCACCCATGCTGATCCTAGATGGCGCCGATACGTACCATCCGGCCACGTCGTCGCAGCGCTTGGCCGAGTTGCAGCCTCAGGCGGAACGCATTCACGAATGGAAGACGTCTCCTGACCTTGAACTTGCCGGAGATCGCCTCGTTGCATTCTTCCATGATCACCTTTAGTGCATACAAGAGTGCTCATAGCGGCGGTTTAGGGTGCCTCAGGATCGTCACTGGTATAAGGTGAGGCGCTGGACGACGGTGCGATCACTGCCGGGATTCACACCATATTTATCACGATGACATTAGGAGAGATCATGTCTTTAGTAGCAGTAATGGAAACCAACAAAGGCACGATTCGTTTGAATCTATACCCAGACGAAACGCCGATGACGGTCGCGAACTTCGTCAATTTGGTTCAGCGGGGCTTTTACGACGGGTTATCCTTTCACCGTGTTATCGAAGATTTCATGATCCAGGGCGGCTGCCCGCAGGGTACGGGCACCGGCGGCCCCGGCTACCGTTTTGCTGACGAATTCGTAGACAGTCTGCGTCACGACGCTCCCGGAAAGTTCTCCATGGCCAACGCCGGCCCCGGTACCAATGGGTCCCAGTTTTTTATTACGCACGTACCAACGCCTTGGCTGGATGACGCGCACACTATTTTCGGGGCCGTTGAAGGCGACGATGATCAAGCGGTAGTGAATGCGATCGGTCAAGGTGACCACATTGTTAGCGTGACCCTTGAAGGCGAGACCGAGAGTCTGTTGGCCGGCGTAGAGCAGGTTGCCGAGTGGAATGCCGTGCTGGAAGGCTAGGATCGAAGTAGAAGGGCTTGCGGGGATGCAGGGCTCGAACGGAATGTAGAGGATAAGGGGGAGGTGCAATGAGCAACGAATTGCTGTTTGCAGATTTGAAAGTCATCGACATGAGCAGCTGGATTGCCGCTCCGGTGGCCGCCACAATTTTGGCGGACTTCGGTGCCCAAGTGATCAAGGTCGAGCCGCCCATCGCCGGTGACGGTTATCGAAACTTCGCGATGATGGCGTCGTCGCCCACCAGCGACGTCAACTACACCTGGGAGATGGATAACCGCAACAAACGCTCAATTGCTCTGAACCTTAAAACCGAGGAGGGTCGAGCAATCCTGCGCAGAATGGTCAGCGAATGTGATATCTACATAACCAACACGACGCATCCTATGCGTCGAGAATGGGGGCTGACCTATGAGGATTTGGCTGCGATGAATCCTCAATTGATTTATGCCTCCTTGACCGCCTACGGTGAACAAGGTCCAGAACGAGATCGAGAAGGCTTTGACTTGGTCGCCTACTGGTCTCGATCGGGTCTGATGGACCTTGTCCGGGCCCCGGGCGCAGCGCCCGCTCCTGCACTGCCGGGCATGGGCGACCACCCAACGTCTGTAACACTTTACGCGTCGATCCTCACGGCTTTGTTTAAGCGACAACAGACGGGTGAGGGCAGTCATGTGCATACCTCGCTGCTGGCAAACGGTATGTGGTCGGCATCTTGTATTGCGCAAGGCGTGTTCGCGGAAGCAGATTTCACCCTCTATCACCATCTGGCTGACCATCTCTTTACCCGCTTGCTGTACGAGGCAGCAGATGGGCGCTGGCTACAGTTCTCCATGGTGCGCACAGACGAAGAAGTCGACATGCTGTTCACGATCATGGGGCGTCCCGATTTGTTGCTAGATCCTCGCTTTCTTACGGCCGAGCAGCGGGTAGAAAACGGCGACCAGCTTGCTCAAGAAATGCGCGATGTGCTGATCACTCAGCCCTCGGACTACTGGATGCAGGCCCTGACCGAAGTCGGAGTGCCAGTCGCCTTGGTGGGGCGTGTTGATGAACTGCCCAACGACCCTCAGGTTGTGGCCAATAATATGGCGATTCAGCCAACCAGCGACGTCGGCATGCCCGCGGTGATTAAGCATCCCGTCAACGTAGAAGGGCTAAACACGCGCCCTGCAGGCCCAGCTCCAGAGTTGGGTCAGCACAGCGAAGAGATTTTGGCTGAGCTGGGCTATACCGCTGATGACATTGCTCGGGTCAAAGAACAGGGCATCATTTAACTCTCAGGGCACCAGGCAGCCATGCAATCGACTACTCCTGCGGTTCGCGACTTAGTGCTGGTTGGCGGCGGTCACAGCCATGTTCAGGTTCTCAGGCACTTTGCCATGAACCCAGTGCCAGGGGTCCGTCTCACCCTGGTGTCGGATGCTGATGTCTCTCCCTATTCGGGCATGGTGCCAGGCTATATCGCCGGGCATTACACGCTGCATGATATTCATATCGCCCTTGAGCCACTATGCCGCGCAGCAGGCGCACGTTTCCTTTGCGCCGAGGTCTTGGGTCTGGATACCGCGAACAAACGGATTCTTTTGCAGGATCGACCGGGCCTCTGCTACGACTTGGTATCTATCAACTGCGGTGCCAGTCCGAAGCTCAACGGAATGGCGGGTATCGCCGTGAAACCAATAACCGGATTTTTGGCCCATTGGCCTGAATTGAAGTCCACCATTGAGGCGCGTGAAACGACGACGCTCGGTCTCGTGGGGGCAGGCGCCGGGGGCGTGGAAATGGCCATGGCCTGTCGGGCCAGCTTACCGCCCCAAACCCAGATTGTGTTGATCGGGCCCAAGCTGCTGCCGGGTTTGAGTCAGCGAGCCGAAGTGCTGACAAAACGGGCGCTTGTCCGAAAACGGATTGAATACATTGCCCAGCGCGTCACCGCCAGCGCACTGTCCGATAGCGGCTATCGCCTGCAGTTGCTCGACGGCATGGAAAAACGTGTCGATCATTTGTTGTGGGTGACGGATGTGCAGGCCCCGGAGTGGTTGGCGGCATCGGGTTTGGCCTGCGATGCCAGAGGCTTTCCAAGCGTGGGAGCTGACCTGCGGAGCGTCAGCGATTCCAGTGTCTTTGTTGCCGGCGACGCTGCTCACTTGCAAGGCCAAGAGCGCGCCAAAGCTGGCGTTTACGCGGTGCGGGCTGCTCCGGTGCTGGCCAAAAATCTAGCCTTGGCTGTGCAGGGCAAATCTCTCACTGGCGCGCCGTCACGGTTTAAAGCCCAGCGTTCATTTCTAACGCTGATTGGCGTTGGCGGCATGGATGATCCGGATGCCATTGCGACCAAGGGGCCTTTTGCGCTGCAGGGTAATCTGCTGTGGCGGCTAAAGGATCGAATAGACCGGCGCTTTATGGCCCGCTACAACGACCTGCCTGATATGGCGGCTTCAGAACAAGCTGTGTCGCCCAATCTGAGCCCAGTTTTGGCCGCAGATCTGCCCGAGGATTTGATGCGTTGTGGTGGCTGCGGGGCAAAACTCGCGGCGGACCCGTTACGTCGTGTTTTGGCGCGATTGCCAGACCAAGCTGCTGACCATGTCGCTCTGGGTATCGGTGATGACGCCGCCCAGTTGAATCACGGAGCTGGCTCAACCTTGGTGAGCGTGGATGGTTTTAGGGCCATGATCGACGATCCCTATCTGTTGGGGCGCATCTGCGCGCATCACAGTCTGAATGATTTGTTCGCTATGGGAGCCGCCCCAACCGCAGCCCTCGCCTTGGTGACCCTGCCACTGATGGCGCAACACATGATGGAAGAAGACCTGTTCCAGTTGCTCAGCGGCGCCGTGGATGTGCTCAATGCTCATGGCGCCCCCTTGGTGGGAGGTCACTCCGCCGAAGGCGCAGAGCTCAGCATCGCGTTAACCGTTACCGGTGCGCCGGCTGAGGTCACGCTGACGAAAGCCGGTGGCCAGGTTGGAGATGTGCTGTTGCTGACCAAGCCGTTAGGTACCGGTGTCATTTTGGCAAGTGCCATGCGTGGTATTCACCTCGCTGGCTCGGTGCCCGCGTGCCTTGAGTCGATGAATACAAGTAACGCGCCTTCGTTGAATATCCTCCAGCGGTACGGTGTCAAGGCGCTGACCGATGTGACCGGGTTTGGGCTGATTGGCCACTTGGGAGAAATGCTGCGCGCGAGCCGATGTGGAGTCGAGCTCAGGCTGGCCGAGGTGCCCGTATTGACAGGTGGACTGGAATTGGCCCAGCAGGGCGTGCGCAGTTCGATACAAGGGGCAAATGCTCAGGCACTCGATGACTTCACGGTGATGCCCTCAGCCACCGACACAGATCGGCTGAATTTGCTCAGCGATCCACAGACATCTGGTGGTTTGCTGGCCTGTATTCCTGCGGAGCAGGCTGGTGCCTGTCTCAGCGCGCTCAAAGCGGCGGGTGTTCCGGCAGCGGTCGTGGGTACGCTCTTAGCGGAAGATAGGCTGTTCATCGTCTAGCCACCCGGTCTGCTGACTCGGCGGGCGAGCGTTCTAAAAGTAGGCAGATATCGCAGGTCTGAATCGGTCCATATCCACTAAGAAGGAATCGTGACCCTGAATACTGTCCAGAGGCACGAAGGTAACATCCGGTACTTTTTCGCCCAATGCCTCTGCAAGATCCTTTTGCTGAGACAAGGGAAACAGCGCGTCAGTACGAACGCCAATCACCAAGGCCGACTCCAACTGAAGATCACTGAAACTGGCCGCGAGGCTGCCGCCGTGGTCTAGGCCATCGAAGAGATCCATTGCACGGGACAGATAAAGATAGCAATTGGCATCGAAGGAACCAATGAACCGATTGGCATGGCTTTCCAGATAAGATTCCACCTCAAAGTCGATACCAAAGGGGGTGTCTTGTTCTGCAAAATCCGGTGCTCGTTCGCGACCAAAGCGTTCAGCCCATTCTTCTCCAGACCGATAGCTGATCATGCCAAGCTTGCGGGCCAGACGCATGCCGGTTACCGGGCCGTGGTTGGCGGCATCGTACTGACCTTTCTGCCACAGCGGATCTTTGCGAATGATTTCGCGCTGCAGCGATCGTAGGGCGATGGCATGGGGCAGTGCACGGGCAGCAGACGATATCGAGACCAAGCGACGGCAGCGCGATGCATGATTCAGGGTAAAGGCTAGGGCGGTCATGCCACCCATGGAGGCGCCCACGACCGTGTGCAATTGTTCAATACCCAAGTGGTCGAGAACATGGGACGCACTGTTGGCAATGTCTTCTACCGTGAGCACCGGGAAGGTCAGGCGATAGGGCTGTTGGGTTGCTGGATCGAGGCTGGCAGCACCAGTGCTGCCAAAGCAGCTGCCTAAGGAGTTCACGCAAACGATAAAGTAGCGATCTGTGTCGAGGGGTTTTGCAGAGCCAATCATATCCTCCCACCAGCCGGCGGAAGGGTCTTTTTCTGAGGAAGCGGCGTGGGCAGACGGTGAAAGGCCGGTAAATATCAGCACCGCATTATCTGCGGTTGGTGACAGCTTACCCCAGGTTTCGTATGCAATGGTGGGTGACACCAGGTGGCCGCGCTTCATCTCGAAACGCCCCTCAAGCTTTAAATAGTCAACTGCTTTCACATATGCTCCCCAGTGAGGTCTGAACAGTATGAGATCGACTCGCTAAGATCCAGTTGAAGACAGCTCTAAGGTTAGACCATCTGGTCATGAACCTTACTGGGGATGTTCGCCGGTCACCGAGAACGTTTCGGAAATCTGCTCAGCGGTCATCAGAATATTGTCTATCTGGTTCAGCGCGATTTCGTCAAAGGAGATGCCTAAGAAGGCCGTGGTTGAAAGCTCGATGAAGAGCTCAAGCAATTGCTCTTCGGACGCCACGGCGTTGAGATCAACGAACAGCTTGGTGAAGAAGCCAGAGGCCGCCATCTGATCGGTACTGTTCAAATGCATGAGCAGGTCTTCAAATTTTGGCGTCAGGTCACTTTTAATGGATTCGATTGCGTTCATGGGGTCACAATGCAGGCGACTTCGTGAAGGCGTCGTGAAGTTCCACACAGATTTGTTGACCTAAGGTTTACTATGCGCCTGACACCTTGGGCTCAGAGGAATGTGATGAAAAAATTGTTTGGGTTGGTCAATAAAGTGATCGTCCTTTTGTCGGAAACACCATTGCACCGGCTGTTCAGCCATCAAGTGATGGTGTTGCGGTTTTCTGGCCGGCGAAGCGGTCGACCCTATGCCATCCCCGTGAGCTATGGCCTCGATGGAACCACGGGTACAGTGACGTGTATGACGGACGTATCGGGTGTCTGGTGGAAAAACCTGTTAGCCGTGGACTCTATTGAGATCACCCTTAAGGGTGTCCGTCTGACCGTATTGACCCGAGTGGAAGCAACGGACGAAAAAGCAATCCGTCATGCGCTGGCTGGCTTTTGCCGACGCAGTCGGATTAGTGCATTTTTTGCTGGTGTGTCAATGGTGCGAGGCGAGCCTGTGTCTAGGGATCTGGAAGCAGCAGCAGCTAAGCATGTTTTGATCGAACTCAGCGACGAGAGCGAAAGGTAGCTTACCCCTCCATGAACACCTGGCAGACCCTGACCTCTGCGTAGTCGTCTCGCCACTCGAGGCGCTCGAGGAACTGCTCACGGGCGTAACCGTCGAAATTTTCCTGCATGTACTCCCGAACTGCCTTGGCGAAGATTTCCAATCCTTCCAGCACCGTGGGCGCGGTGATGCGGATCTCTATGTCGAAGGGCTCGATGGGCAGCTCGTCACTGTCGTAGCCCCAGACATCGTTGATGCGATAGGCGATCGGGTCTACCGGTCGCAGTTGCAGAATGTCGGTGGCGACGTGTCCACCGTTTGTTGGCTCAAAGTGCCAAGGAGCGTGTTGCATATCCTTCCCGCGCTGTCATGTCAGATGAGTGGATTTTGAGGGCAACGCTACCGATCAGGGTTAGTTTTGTCTCATTGATGACCGCCCATCTAGTAGACATAGCCTTGACTCGATTTGGAATGTGCGCCGTTCAGCGTCATGGTGCAGTCACTAGACCTCACAACGCAGCGTGGTAGAGATTATGCATCAATTGTCGTTGGGAACCTCGCTCAGCACCCACGATTGGGAGGGCCCGACCGATGGCGGCTGGCCGCTAGAGCCGTCTCGCGCTGCCGGACTGCACCGCCTTTCTGCCTTCGTTGCGAAGGGGGGGCGTGACTACCAATCCCATCGCAACACCGACAGAGGGGAAGGGCGACACAGCCACGTTTCGGTCTTGTCACCCTATCTGCGGCATCGCATGATCGACGAAACTGAGGTGCTCGGACAGATTCTCGATCAGCACTCACCCAATGAAGCCTTCAAATTTGTGCAAGAAGTCTTCTGGCGGTCCTACTGGAAAGGGTGGATGGAACACCACAGTTTGCTCTGGCCATCACACCAGCATCAACTGCCAGCGTGCCTAGAGCATATTCAAGCCAACCCGCGATGCTTTGACGATTACCAACGTGCTATCGCAGGCGAAACGCCCATCGTGATCTTCAATGAATGGTGTGATGAGCTGAGAAGAACCGGGTACCTACACAATCACGCGCGCATGTGGTTCGCCTCAATTTGGGTATTTACTCTGCGTCTGCCCTGGGAATTAGGGGCCGATTTCTTTGTACGCCACCTAATTGACGGAGACCCGGCGAGCAATACGTTGGGTTGGCGTTGGGTCGCCGGCTTGCACACAGCAGGCAAGAGCTACCTGGCGACACCCACAAACATTCGTACCTGCGCCGAGGAGCGTTTAGCGGGTCGAAGCGATCAGGCACTGGGGCTCAATCGTTTGGCGTCGACGACGTTTACTGTAGCCGAACGCCTGCCAGCCAAGGCGCTGCAGAGGACTGAGATTCCGTGGCCGGCTCCGGCGGAGAAAGGCTTTTCCAAGTATCGATGTAACCACGGTCGAACCACGATGCTGGTTACCGAAGAAGATATCACGTGGCTCCCGTCTGCAGCGCCGGAAGGCGTCATCGTGCTCTCACCTTCACCTCGTAGCGGGCTGGAGGCCTCGAGTGGCCTCGTGGAACGATTCGTGACCTCTGCCTTGGACGATGCAAGGCAGCGCATAGCGCATCACTGGGCCCAGGCACCGGTTCTCACGGCGCCGCACACCCTAGGGGACGAAGCCCTGGTTGATTGGCTGGTCGAACACCGCATGGACGAAGTGCTCTGTGCGTATTTGCCCGTGGGCCCGACCCGAATTCGAGTGGAGGGCCTACGCGAGCGATTGGCCTGTAGAGGCATTAATTTGCGTATGCAGATGCGTGATTACGATCGATTTGTGTGGCCCCATGCAAGCAAGGGGTTTTTCCAGTTGGGGAAGCGCATTCCGGAATTTCTGGATGTGATGCGCCTCTATGAAAAAGCCTGATGAACGGTTGCGATTGAGGCGCCAGTAGCGGAAGACATCAAACCGTAATTCGATTGTCATCAATTGTTACCCTGCATCATAGTAGACTCATGCGACGCTTCTGAATTTGGCATGTAATCCTAGGGAGGGTTTTGATGACAACGCGAATCAATCGACGCCGACTGCTTCAAGGTTTGGGTCTGGGGGCTTTGGCGACCCGTGGCTATGCAAAACAGCAGAGCGCCCCGGCTTATTTCACGCATAACGTGGCCAGTGGGGATCCGCTCTCCGACCGCGTGATTTTGTGGACTCGCGTCATTCCGCAGCATCGAGATACGACCTTGAATGTACGGTGGCAGGTCGCTCAGGACCGGGCCTTTACGCGAGTCGTCGCGGCGGGCGAGTCTAAATCTGTGGCCGAGCGCGATTACATCGTGAAAGTCGATGCGACGGGCTTAGCCCCCGGCATGTCCTACTTTTATCGCTTTAGCAGCCTCGGGGTAACCAGCGAAACGGGACAAACCAAAACTCTGCCTGTAGGCCAAGTGCCTTCGTTCCGAATGGGCGTGGCTTCGTGCTCCAATTACCCCCAGGGCTTCTTCAACGCTTACCGACACATGGCCGACACTGATTTGGATGTCGTCCTGCATCTGGGGGATTACATCTATGAGTATCCCGAGGCGGGCTATGCCAATGACTACGCCCGTAACGTGCTTAAGCGCAATGTGGTGCCAGAACATGAAACCATCGCACTGGAAGACTATCGGATGCGATACGGCCTCTACCGCACGGACCCGGATCTGCAAGCGGTGCATCAGCGGCATCCCTTTATTTGCGTCTGGGACGACCACGAACTGGCGAACAACACATGGCAGGACGGTGCAGAGAACCACAACGACGGTGAGGGCGACTTTTATCAACGCATGCGGGCGGCTCGTCAGGCCTATGATGAGTGGATGCCTATTCGAACTCATGCCAGTGGTGATCAGGGACCGATATATCGCCGCTTCGCCGTCGGAAATTTGGCTGACCTGATCATGCTGGATACGCGGCTGGAAGGTCGTGACCGGGGATTTGAGTATGGCAAGGACATGGTGTATCTCCCGCAAATCAACGCCGATGAACCTCGAAAGCCCGATCTCCAGGCGTTCAGGACCAACCTCCAGGACCCAAGCCGTACGCTGTTAGGTGCGAAGCAAGAGCGTTGGCTGAGCGATTCCGTTGCGCAAAGCACCAGCCGGGGAGCGACATGGCAGGTATTGGGCCAGCAGGTGCTGATGGGCAACGTCGGCATCCCCACAATCTCCGAGTCTGCGCTTGCCGAAAGTGGGATGTCTGAGCAGCGCAAAAAATACGCGGCCTTCATGCAGGCGTTGGGCACTCAGGGGCTGCCTCTGAATTTGGATGCTTGGGACGGTTATCCCGCATGCCGAGAACGGATCGCACAAATGCTGGCCGACACCAAGGCCAATACCGTTGCGCTAGCCGGAGACACACACAACGCATGGGCATTTGATCTGAGTGACAGCAAGCAGCGGCCTATCGGAGTCGAAGTGGGAACACCAGGCATCAGCAGCCCGGGCATGGAAAATTATCTGCCGGTACCCGCCGAAGAGCTGGCTCAAGCGCTGAAAGACGCCAGTCCGGGCTTGGTTGACGTGGATACGTCTCGCCGAGGTTGGTCGGAGATTACGTTAACGCCTCAGGACATGCGGAATCAGTGGCATTTCGTATCGACTGTACTCGATCGGCGTTTCGACGTGCAAAGCTCGCCAGAGATGGTCTGCCTCGTCGGTGAGCGCAGATTCAGTTAACCGTGATTAGCCAGGCACTCACTGACATCTGCGCGAAGAAATGCCTGCGCCTAGGCCCATTTGGCCCAAGAATCCAGCGGCAACCGGTCTGACACCAGTTCGTTGACCGGTGCCTCCGGGTCCCGATGGCCAATGGCCATGCCACAGAACAGCATGAGGTTGTCTGGGGTCTGCAGAAACGATGTGACCGCCTGGGGTCGGGTAGCCCAGGCTTCTTGAGCACAGGTGTCCAGCCCAGCCTCTTGGGCCAACAGCATAAAGGTCTGCAAAAACATGCCCAGGTCTGACCACTGAGGTTGTCCCATGGCTCGGTCGATCAGGCAGAAAAAAGCAGCTGGCGCACCAAAGAACTCGAAGTTACGCGCAAGATGAGCGAAACGTCCCGCTCTGTCGTCTCTTGGAATGCCTAACAGACCATACATGTCCTCGCCAACTTTGAAACGGCTGTCTCGGTACGGGGAAGGCAGATCCTTAGGGTAGATTTCGTAAGCCGGCTTTTCCCGGGGATCTTGCTGTGCAAGATGCTGTTGAAAATCCTGCAATCGCGAGCCGTTCAAAACCTGCACCTGCCAAGGCTGTACGTTGCCGCCGGACGGTGCTCTAGCGGATTTTTCCAGCAACTCCCGCAGCAGGGTATCGCTGACCGGGGTATCCAAAAAGGCTCGAATCGAGCGTCGCGATGCAACGGCTTCGGTTACGTTCATAGTCGTCTACCTTCATTAGCAGTGACCGGCTGGACTGCCGATCACTGGTATGCTGCGCTACTTCAGCGCGTCAGAGTACGTGTCTTCGTTGAAGCCCACGATGATATGCTTTCCGACCACGGCGGTTGGAGCCCGAAGATTTCCGGTGCTGCCAAGCATCGCATCCAGCGCCTCGTCCGTCGCCTTGCTGCCGCCGGCAAATTCCGTCACCTTCTTACCCTTTGAAACCACCATGGTTTTCGCCTTGGCTAACAGTGCAGCCGCATCTTCTCGCTGCAATTTTCGGCTTGCTGGAATGGTTTCGCTGATCTCAATCTCACTTGCTTCCAAAAACTTGGATGCTCGGGTACAGCTGGTTCATCCCCCGCGAAAGTAATACCAATCGACTTTTTTACTCATCAATTTTCCCCTGTTGTGATGCCGTAAACGGCAGTAACGGATCGCGTGACAAAACATTATAGAGACAGCGGGCACCGAAATGCCACGGCTTATAGCGGAGTAAGTGATAGGCCCAGCGGCGAGGCTGGGATGCTAGTGAGCTGTTCGGCGATAGGCTATGGTTAAGACCATTCGTTCGCTTGATTCGAACCATTGTCAAACAGGGGAAAAACATCATGGCACCAGTTCCAAAGGGTAGTACCGTGGCGGTGACCGGCGCAGCAGGCTTTATCGGTGGTTGGGTCGTCCGCGGCCTGTTGGACCGGGGCTACCGGGTGCGAGCCTGCGTGCGGGACACTAACGACGGAACCAAAACCGATTTTCTGCGACAGATGCCGGGCTATGCGTCGGGTCGACTCACCTTGCATTCGGCCAACTTGGACGAGGCAGGGTGCTTTGACGATGTCTTTAGCGGGTGTCAGGGCGTTTGCCACGTTTCCCACGTAAGCACTTACGATGATCCAGAATACATGCGCGGCGTTTGCGAACATGTGATCGCCAGTATCAACAATTCGGGCACAGTGAACCGAGTGGTCGTGACATCCAGCATCGCCGCCATCATCTCCGAGGCGGATTTGCAGGAGCTGGTGCGACGGCCGGTATTTTACGAAGACCGCTATCCAGACGAGGAAAGCCCCAAGCGCACCACCGAGCGCGGCCAAGGTTACTCCATGGGTAAGGTAGAACTCGAGCGGCTGTTCACTGACGCGGCCGAGGCGCACGGCGGCTGGGACTGCATTCGCGTTTGCCCGGCAGACAACGTGGGGCCGATCCTGTCAGCGCATCAGAAAGACATGGGGCCATGGCAGCACAATATTGAAATGATGCTACTTGGCAAGTACTACCAAAACGGTGCCTACCGTCCCTGGATGACGGTAGACGTTCGTGACGATGCCGACTGTCATATTCGCCTGCTGGAAAACGTCAACGTCCAAAACGGTGAGCGATACATTGCTTGGTCTACGGACACACGAAACGTAGAGGATGTTTGCGCGTCCATTGATCGCCTGCTGCCTGAGCTGGGACACGCGACACCCGAGGTCACGGATAACTTTCCAGAACGCATTCAGGCCAGAGAAGCAGAAATGCGGGCTATCTGGGCACAGTGCGAGCTGCGCAATGATCGAATTTGCTCGGTCACCGGGGCGACGTTCCGACCGTTAGACGAGTCCATTCGAGATTGCGTTGAGTCGCTGTTGTCCGTCGCCAAGGTCAAGCCTTTGCTTCGCGATGGCTTCAAGCCTGCCCAATAACTCGAACCACTTTCTCATGGAGTTTAATGAATGAGCGACAAGCCCAACACTTACGGATGGCAGCATACGGGTCAGAAGCGCCCGGATTTCGCGCTGGAGCCTGGACCCGGTGAGGAATCAGTATGGGATTATCCCCGGCCACCGGCCATCGTAGATGATCCGCGTGAAGTGCAGGTGTTTGCCGCTGACGGCACCTTGGTGGCGGCCTGCAGTAACAGCAAGCGGGTGTTAGAAACTGCTAGCCCGCCAACGTTTTATTTGCCGCCGAGCGCCCTTAAGGTTGCGCTGAAACCGGTGGATGGCGCCTCGTACTGCGAATGGAAAGGACAGGCCGAATACTTTTGCTACCAAGACCAGCGTCTGGCGTGGCGTTACCCCAAACCCACCCAAGCCTTCGCGGAAGTCGCAGGCTGGTATGCCTTTTACCCGGCGGAATGCCGCTGTGTGGTGGCAGGTCAGACCGTGCGAGCCCAAGCCGGTGGTTTTTATGGAGGCTGGGTGACGGATGAAATTGTGGGTCCCTACAAGGGGGAGCCCGGTCGCTCAGGCTGGTAGGGACCGAGGTCAACGGGTTGGCTGAAGATGGCACGCAATTGCCGCTTGCATGGCCGGTTTTACGCAAAAGAAGATAAAATCGGCTAGACTTGCCCGGTCTTTGGCCGTTTTATGATTATGTCGCTACCGCTGTCATCCAATTCTGTCGTTCCGCCCGCCGAACATATGGCCCGGGTCGGGTTGGGCGCGCCAAAAACGGTGCGGGGTAGAGGTACCTATGAAGGCCTGAGTGGCTCAAAAACGGCGGTCCAACAGGTCAACCATGATCAAACAGGTAAGCGGCTGCGCGAGACCCTTGCGGCTCGATCACAGGATCTGTCCGCTACGGCGAAATTAGCGCGTGCCAATGCCTTGATCACCCAAGCGGGACTGCCCTCGGGATTGAATAAGGTCGTCGATCGCCCAACAGCCGATGTGCTTGCGGTGAGAGTGCAGCGGCAGTCGTTCATGACCTTTGCTCTGGGTTAACCGCAATCGGCTCATGGCGCAAGGATTGACCTAAGCTAGCGCGTTCTCTCACACTGATCGAAAGGCAGTCGGGGAGAATAATGAGCGAGAAACCAAACATTCTGCTGATCATGACAGACCAGCATCGGGCTGATCATGTTGGTTTTATGGGCAACTCAACGGTACGCACCCCCAACTTAGACCGTCTGGCGTCGTCAGGTTGCGTATTTGAAAATGCCTGGGTATCGAATCCCGTGTGCATGCCCAATCGAGCGACGATTCTGACCGGACGGATGCCCACAGCCCATGGCGTGATTTTTAACGACCGGTCTCTCGACTGGTACGCCAATACGTTTGTTCGTCAGCTGCGGGCCGATGGCTATCGCACGGCACTTCTGGGTAAGTCTCATCTGCAGCACGGTATGAGCAGAAATTCTGTGGTGGATTTTCGTGGGCAGGGCGCCTTGCTAGATCATCAGCCGCAGGGTTGGGACCGATTTGAGGATTACGAACGCTATCTCGATAAGCCGCCCAAGGACCCCGAAGACTTTTATGGCTTTGAGCGTATTGAGCTGTCTATTGATCACGGGGCTCGGGTGACGGGTCATCACTTGCAGTGGGCACTGGCACAAGGCGCGAACCGGGAGGCGCTGTTAGCCCCTCACGATGCCAATGCGCCGGGTCAAAAGCGCAGCGATGAATGGTGGCAAGTCTACGAAGCACCCTATGATGAACGGTTCCACTCCACCCGGTTTGTTACCGAGCGAACCCAAGATTTCATTCAGTCCTGCAGCGAGAACAGGGAACCCTGGATGGCCATGTGTTCATTCCCGGATCCTCACCATCCGATCAGTCCGCCCGCGCCATGGTTCGACAGACACGATGCTGCCGATATGCCTCTGCCCCGGAGTCGACACGACCCGCTGACACATGCACCAGCGCATTTGCGCGCCTTCCAACGCCTGCATCCCGCAGATCAGCGAGATTGGGTCGCGCCCTGCGGCTACGGTAACGATCGGTTGCTGGGACAGGCCATCGCCGCGACATATGGGATGATCGAAATGGTAGACGATGGTGTCGGTCGCATACTGGAGCAGCTCGATACGCTGGGTCTGCGAGATAACACCATCGTGATTTTCACCAGTGACCACGGCGACATGATGGGAGACCACGGTTTGTTCTTAAAGGGCTTCATGCACTACCGCGGCACCCTCCAAGTGCCCCTGGTCATCAGCGCCCCCAACATGCCCGCCCAACGTGTTCAGGGGTTGGCATCGAGCATCGACATTGCACCGACGATATTGGAGCTGTGCAAACTGCGCAGCTATGACGGCATTCAAGGACACAGCCTCAAACCTATGCTGAGCAGTGAAGACGTCAGAGTGCGCGATCATGTGCTGATTGAAGACGATATCGCTACCATCACCGCTAAGCTCACACCGATACCTGCGAAAACGCGCACGGTGATTACCGAACAGTACCGCTACACCCGAAATGCCAAAGGTGAAGAGCAGTTGTTTGACCTGCAAGCGGATCCTGACGAAATGCAGGATCTGACCGCTTCTAACCATCCCGCTCGGGGGCAGATGATGGAGGTGCTTGCGGATGCCCTAATGGCAGCAGATGATGCTGCCCGTGGTGCGCCAACTCAGGATGGCCATATCCCTGGATTGTCTTGATCCCGCGAATATCGGACACTGACCTGCTGCAGAAGTGCAGCAAGTGGCATCGATCTACAAAGCGAGCAACGAGGAGTAATGATGAGTGATGACAACCCAACCCCTACAGACGAATACACTCCACCCAAGGTTTGGACCTGGGATACCGAGAGCGGTGGACGTTTCGCCAACATCAATCGGCCGATCGCGGGGTCTACTCACGACAAAGAACTGCCGCGTGGGGACAACCCGCTGCAACTGTATTCGCTAGCGACGCCAAATGGAGTCAAGGTCACGGCCTTGCTGGAAGAACTCATCGATCTAGGTCATACCGGAGCAGAGTACGATGCTTATACGATTAATATTGGCGAAGGTCAGCAGTTCGGCAGCGACTTCGTCGACATCAACCCGAACTCCAAGATTCCAGCGCTGCTGGATTTAAGCACGCCAACACCTACCCGGGTGTTTGAGTCTGGGGCCATCATGGTTTATCTGGCCGAAAAATTTGGTGCCTTGCTGCCGATCGAACCATCAGCTCGCGCCGAGTGTATGTCTTGGCTGTTCTGGCAGATGGGCAGTGCTCCCTATCTGGGCGGAGGCTTTGGTCACTTTTACGCCTATGCTCCATTCAAAATGCAGTACCCCATTGATCGCTTCACAATGGAAATCAAGCGCCAGTTAGATGTGCTGAATCGAACGCTGGCAGAGCGCGAATTTTTGTGCGGTGACGACTATACCATTGCCGATATCGCGAACTATTCTTGGTACGGCCAGCTGGTGATCAACAATCTCTACAGTGCCGAAGAGTTTATTGAAGCGGCGTCGTACACCCATGTGGTGCGTTGGGCAAATCAAATCCAAGCCCGGCCTGCGGTAGATCGCGGTCGTCGTGTCAATCGTCCGTGGGGTCCCGAAGAGACTCGAGTGGTAGAACGTCACAGCGCTGCAGACTTCAAATAAGCGCCTGATGGCGCTCTGAATCAGCCACAGGCCTCTGGGTTAGCCAGAGGCCTTGAGCGCCGCGCGGTAGGCCGCCATATCCCAATTCGGCCAGCGGGTCTGAGACTGCTCTAGGGTTCGTTTCGTCCAAAACGCATCGCCGGGTAGGGGAATGCCCAAGCAGCCAAGCTGTTCAGGAGTGGCGTGATCGATCACATGATGCCACGGCCTGTCCACGGCATGCTGCCAGACATGGAAGCCGATATTGGCATTGTTCGCACGCTTGAAACTCACTGTCATGGTGTAGCGCACTCCGTTGGGCTCTACCATATTTGTGCCGCGGTGAAAGGTGTCGATGCAGTAGGCCACAAGGGACCCGGCGGGTGCTGCCGCTGAGCGTGTCTTGGCCTGTAATGCGCGCTGCTTGTCAGCTGGTGCCGATATCGCTCCGGCACCTAAGACTCGTTCTGAATCCTCTCTGCGCACATAGTGCATGGCGCCCAGGGCGTCGGTAACGTCCGAAATGTAAATCACGAAGTTGACGGTTTTTTCGCTGCTGTGTTCTGCGGGGACGGTCAGCGTGTGGTTGCCGTAGTCACAGTGAAACGGCTGGTCGTAGTCTGCTTCGCCGGTGAATTTCGCCCAGGTGTGGGATTGATAAAGGTGGATCTCTTCACAGCCCAATAGATCCTGGGCGAGTTTGATAAGCGCAGGATGCAGCGATATCAGATTCATTTCTGGACCGGCATCAAAGGGCAGAGTGTCCAGATTGACGAATTGCTTGGGATGAAAGGCACCCGCAGGCCCGCCGGTATCAATGCGCAACGTCTGGCCGTCTCCAGCACCTTTCACGCCGTAAAGGCGCGCATAATCGGAGCCGATCGGAGCGATTTCCTCGGCGGTGAAAAAATTCGGCACGACCACGGCCCCGTCTTGGTGCCATGCGTCTAGATGCTGCTGCTGATAGCGGCGCCAGTCCAATGGTCTATCTTCTCGTCACGCTGTTTGCTTGCCAGCCGCGATCTCTTCCTGCACTTCCCGCAGCTTTTCTTCCGTCAGCGGATAGCGCCAGAGCATGGGTACGGCAATGAATTTGAACAGAGCGGGGACGATGGAATACAAGCAAGCAAGCCAAATCAGAGAGTAGGCGGTGTTGGGTTCGTTAATGGGATCGGCCAGTGAGTTAAAGCCAACGATGGTGGCGGCGGTTGTGCCCACGACCAGGCCCAGGGCATAGGCCAGTTTCCGGGTCATTGTCCAAATGCTGAAATAGGCACCCCCCTGACGTTTGCCGGTGCGGGCACTGTCTAAGTCGATCACGTCGGCGGCCATGGCATAGGGCAGCGCGCTCAGCGCGCCAATAGCACTTCCCTTTAGACACATCACGCCAATGAAGAAAGCGAATTTGCCCGTGGGAATGCCATCGAACTGGGCGTTCATGCCGGCGAGCCAGCTGTCGGGCAAAAATGAGAGCACCTTGCTCAGTTCAAAGGCGTCGAACCATGCTTGCGGCGAAATGGCAATCAAGGGAATAAAGCAAGACCACAAGGCGTACCAAAAAATAGCGACCATGGTGGCTCGGTGTTTGCCGATTTTGGCCGAAAGCTTGAACCACAGAGGAATGGCAACAATCTGCGAGATGAAATAAGGGGCTAGATAAAAACCGTACAGGTCTCCGGCAAGCAGCACATGCTTGACGAAGAAAAAACTCAACGAATTGGTCATCGCTGACCCAATGGTTGAAAACAAGAAGATGATCACTAAAACGCGATAGGGCTCATTCGCCCAAACGTAGCGAAAACTGTCGCGCAAAGACAAACGACTGGTGTTTTGCTCTTTTACTGGATGTTCTGGGACCGAGTAAAGCAGGTTGAAGACCAGAATTGGCATGATGAACATCAGGGCAATGGTCAGAAAATAGACGTTATCGGTGGGCTTGGTGTAGCCCCAAAACACGATGACCGCTGGGCACATCGCGCCAATCAGCGAGCCTGAGACGGTGAAGGCTTCTTTCCAGCTCATTACCAACGTTCGTTCGTTATACCCTTGGGCCAGTTCAGCGCCCCAGGCCGAGTAGGGTACATCCTTGATGGTGGCACCTACATACATAATCACCAGCACCCCCAGCAGGTAGGGATAGCCCGTGTTGAACGTCATACCCAGCCAGGTGACCTCGGTAAATTCAATGGGGGGAATCCAGAGTAGCCAGACACCCAGCATAAAAATCGGCATGCCGATGAGAACGAAGGGTTTGCGGCGTCCCCAGCGGGTACGGATTCGATCCGAAAGAAAGCCGATCACCGGGTCGGTAATGCCGTCGAAGACGCGTGATAGCGCAAGCATCAAGCCCACAAAGGCCAAGCTGAGTCCAAAGCCTGCGGAGTCTGCATAAACCGGCGTCAGATAGACGGCAAGGGGCAGGGAGACCATGGACAGAGGCATCGACGGCGCGCCATAGGAGGCAAGCTGAAAAGTGCTCAGTGATTTTTGTGCTGGTTCTTTCATTTCCGACATAAATTCAACTTAATGCTTACGTTAGTCAATCAGAAGGCGAGGATATTCAAGCCCTCAAACTTCCTTGTTCCGGTTAGTTTCGACACTCTGGGGTAATCGTGTGCGACCCATTGGGATCAGTTCTGCGTTTTCACCTATCAGGAAATCGGGCAAATCGACGTCGACGCTGCCAAAGGCGACGCGCTGATGGGGCACTTTCGTACCGTTCACATTGCCCAGCGTGCCGTAGGTCTTGAGGCCGAGACGCGCGCGGAGTGTGGAGTCGGCGTTTTCCAACAAATCGTGGCTCGTCGCGGCCAGCGCATTCTCTTGTTGCCGTAACCACGGCGCCGAGCAAAAGACCGAAAGCGCGCGTCGACGATGACCGGTCAGGCTTGCTCCAGTGGCATGCCAGAGCCGGCCTTCGAAGGCGAACAGACTGCCAGCAGGAACCGTGACTTGCGCGCCGCTTTCGGCAGAGGGCGGGTGAACCCGGTGGGCTAGCGGCCATCGGTGGCTGCCGGGAAATACCACGGTGCTTCCCCGTTCAGGGGTGAAATCGTCGAGCAGGTAAAACAGATTCAACAGCGCCGGTTGATCCAGGCTGGCGGGTACTTGGCCTTGATCGCGATGCACCAATTCAACGCCTGGGGTCGTACCCTTAAACATGTGAGCCGTCAGACTGGACAGAAGCCACTGCTTGCCAAGCACGTGACTGGCAAGCGCCTCGGTGTCTTCGTGGCTGACCAGTTCTAGGTAGTGTCGGCCTTTATTGATCAGGTTGGGAATCACGATTTTGTTGCTGCGGCCCCGGTCCGGGGTCAGTTCTCCAAGGGCCTCTTCGGCCTCGTACTGCTGATCCATTTTTGCTTTCAGAAAAGCAATTCGCTCTGGGGATAGCACATCGGTGAGAATGCAGCAGCCGTATTCGCTGAGGTCACTCATGGCCTGCTCTCGATCTTGGGTTTGCGCAGGCAGCGGCAGGACTTCCGGTTCGTCAAGAGGCTCTACTGCAGGATCCTTTGGCAGCAGATTTACCATTGGTTGTAGCGAACCATCTGATCCAGCGCGCGACGACGGATGCTGCCGTGGCCGCCAAGGACTGGATAACCCACCGGAATGTGAGCGCAGGGATACCAGTCTTCGGGCATGCCCAGCAGTTCTTTGACGGCTGCCTCTTCGTAGCACAACAGGGTGGTCAGCACACAGCCCAGTCCCTCGTTACGACAGGCCAGCAAGAAATTTTGCACGGCGGGATAAACCGATCCTCCGCCAACGACGCTTGGACGATCCAACTCGCTGTCGGTAATGGTCATCAGTTTAGGGTTGAAACAGAATACGGCGATCAGCGGGGCTTCATGCATGTGCGCGGCAAGATAATTGCCCGCGTCCATGGCCTTTATGCTGGATGCTCTCGCGTCTTCCGGCATATGCGACAGTCGGGCTTCGTAGCCGGGTAGGTAGCTGTCCCAGTGCGGCTTGTACAGGTCCTGCAATGCCTGTTTCTTGTCAGCGTCGGTAAGCGCCACAATACGCCAAGGTTGGGTGTTGCCACCGGTAGGTGCCCAAGTTGCCGCGGTCAGTACCCGTTCGATAATCGCATCATCAATCGGGTCCGGGCGTAAACGGCGAACCGCACGCAGCGTGCTCATAGCCTCGTATAGATCCATAAAATCTTCCCCCTGAGCTCAAACATGTCTTATTTGTTGACGGATTTCTAGCCTTTTTCGGCGCATTTGCACGCGCCTTGCACGTGCTCTGGACGAGACTAACGCTCAAATAGTGCGGAGTGAAAGTGTATGCGCGGTGCGATAACGATGGGCCTGTTGGGTGTTGTGGTTTTAGTATCGGCCCAACCGATGAGTGACGGCGCAGAGGCATCTTTGGCCAAGGCCGAATTGAACGAACGCGGCGAATTTTCCAATCCGATCGGTGATCTGGATAAGGGTGGCCTTGATGTGAGGCTACCCTTCATGCTGAGGCGTCTTGGTACTTACTTTCGATCAAGCGATGGCGCCCCCGAGCGGGTACCAAACGATGGCAGCGCGCTGCGGGCAAACGTTGCTGGCATGACTCCGACGATCACTTGGGTAGGGCACGCAACCTTCGTCGTGCAAATGGGTGGCATGACCTTTTTAACGGATCCAATTTGGTCGAACACCCCAAGCCCTGTGCCGGCTTTTGGCCCGCGACGCTTCGTGGAGCCGGGAATCGCCATTGATGACTTACCCGCCATAGATTTCGTCACGATCTCTCACAATCATTACGATCATTTAGACCTGCCGACCCTGCGCGCTCTGGCGGAGCGCGATCCAGATACGGTGTTCTTTGTTCCTGAGGGTAATGGGGCGATTCTGCGTTCTGCGGGTATTTCGAACGTAACAGAACTCAACTGGGGACAACGTGTCGAACTGGGCGCTGTCACAGTACACTGCTTGCCCACTCAGCATTGGAGTAAGCGCAATTTGACCGACACCAACAAATCTCTTTGGTCGTCCTGGGCGGTGATCGGTTCCGCTCGTCGCTTCTATCACGCCGGGGATACGGGTTACTTTGCAGGTTTCAAAGCGATCGGCAGACGGTTGGGCCCATTTGATTTGGCGGCGATTCCCATCGGGGCTTATACCCCCAGAGCCATGATGAAATCGTCGCATATCAATCCGGAAGAGGCAGTCACTGCAGCTTTGGATTTGGGGGCGCGGTCAGCAGTAGCCATGCACTTCGGTACCTTTGATTTATCCGACGAAGCCTTAGACGAACCGCCCAGACGGTTTGCAAAGGCAGCAACGGATCAGGGGCTGGAAGAAGAAAATGCGTGGGTGCTGAAAATCGGGGAAACTCGTCGGTTTTAGGTTGGCGGAAAAATCCTTAAAGAAACAAGCCATCGATGCCGACTACATGACCGGGTAGGCGTCTCAGAGGCCGTCAGTATTGTCATTTCGTGCGAGAGAATGTGGTGTTACTAAAGACCGATCATCGGAACAACTTAGCCCCCTGGCCCTTGGGCCTTAGCCTGCTGCTGGGTTGGGCGATTCAATTGAATTCGCCAATGTTGCAGGCCGAAGGGCTGCTCGAGGCCAGCGACGCCTTTGATCGCGGTGAATTCGTCACCGCACTTGAGCTTTACGACGTGCTGGCCCAGGACGGAGACGCCCAGGCGCAATACCGCGTCGGCATGATGTATGAGCAGGGCCTAGGTACCGACCCAGACGCCAAGATTGCGGCGAATTGGTATGCGCAGGCAGCAGAACAAAATTCTCCTGAGGGTCTTGCGGCGCTCAGTGCCTTGCACTTGAAGGGGGCCGGCGTGATCCAGAATTTCAAAGAATCGGTACGTCTGAATCAGCAGGCTGCCGCTCTGGGCTATGCGCCTGCCCAATACAGCCTCGGGGTTGCTTACGCGAATGGCGTGGGAACCTTCCGCGATCCGGTGAAAGCGCATATGTGGTTTAACATTGCCTCTGCCCGCGGCTATCCCAATGCCATGCAGAGTCGCGAGCGTATTGCGTCGAGTATGGGTGAAGCCGCTGTGGCGCGTGCTCAAGACAAGGCCAAAACCTGCATTGATCGGGATTTCTCCAACTGTTAACGGAAATCCGCTGATTTGCGCTAGGATCTCGGCCACTTTAGACGAGAGGGGGCGACGATCATGGTTGCGATAACACATTCCGCCTTAGTAACCGGTGGCGGCACGGGCATTGGTTTAGCCAGCGCTGATAAATTTGCGTCCCAGGGCGCGGCCGTGGGTCTTTTGGGTCGCACCGAGAGTAAGCTGATGGCAGGACGTGATGCCATCCTAGGCCGTCAACCTGACGCCAATATTTCACTCTTCGTCGGTGATACCGCCGATGAGAAAACAGTGGCTGATGCACTGTCGCAGATGAACACCATTGCGCCGCTAACAAAAGTGCTGGCCAATGCCGGTATTGGTGGCCTGTCGCCCATCGCTGCCCAAGATGCGGATCAATACGACGAGATCATGCGAATCAACGCCAAGGGCACGCTGTTGGTGTTCAAACACGCTGCCAGAATCATGTCCGCCAATGGAGGCGGGGCGCTATGTGCGATTTCCAGTATTGCGGGCTTGCGCACCCATCCGCATATGGCTGCCTATTGCATGAGCAAGGCTGCCATCGACATGTTGGTCCGTAACTGCGCCGATGAGCTTGGTGCCAGCGCGATTCGAGTGAATTCGGTTTGTCCCGGTTTGGTTGAAACCGAAATCGCCAGCGGTCTGCTGAGTACCGAGGCGGTGTATGAGGATTATCTGAAAAAGATGCCAATTGCGCGCCATGGGCTGGTCAACGATATTGCAGAGGCTGTGGCGTACCTGTGCAGTGACGCAGCAAGCTGGATTACCGGTGTCAGCCTGCCCGTGGACGGCGGGCATCATCTGCGCCAGGGCCCCGACGTCTCCCCCTTTGCCAACATGCTCTTTGGCGACAATGCAGAAACGCCGTCGTCGTTCTCCGACTGATTTGCCCCTCTCTTGAGGGGTCGCCTGTCAAAACTTGTGGCATACTGATTGGAATATCTAGGGGCGGTAAAGCGCCCCATCTGGCAGTTGTATAGGACGGTTTTATTATGTCGAATTCCCACGAAGTGATCATTGTAGGCGGAGGATTTTCGGGTCTGCTGTGCGGTTATTTTCTCAAAGAGGCGGGGATTGAAGACTTCTGCATATTAGAAATGGGTTCTTCGCTGGGCGGGGTTTGGCAAAACGGTGGCGTTGGCGGCTATCCTGGCGCGGCCTGCGACGTACCTTCCTACGCCTATCTGCCGTTTCTTGATCGCATTGGCTTTATTCCTTCCAAAAAGTACGTGACTCAAAACGAAATCGCCGATTACACGGACCAGTTGGTGGAATTCTGCGGGCTGCATTCCCATATCCGTTTTTCAACCAAGGTAACCGGGGTTCATTACCAAGGTGTGGGGGAATGGCAGATCAACACCCAAGACATGCGAAGCGGCGAAGCCGGGGCATCCTACAACGCCACGCATGTGGTCAGCGCCAATGGCCCGTTGTCCACCCCGCGTATGCCGGAAGTTGCTGGTATGGCCCGCTTTCAGGGCGAAAGCTTCCATACCGCCCAGTGGGACTACGGTGTCGACCTGAAAGGCAAGAGCGTAGGCATCATTGGTACCGGAGCGTCTGCTGCTCAGGTGATTACTAGTATCGCCGACGAGGTGAAAACCTTGACCGTCTTCCAACGCTCTGCAACCTGGGCACTACCGCGGGACGATGAACCAACACCCCCCGAAATTGTTGATGCGTTCAAGAAAGGCGGCTACAGCGAGAGCCTTCGATTCATTGATTGGGAAAATGGGCCGCAGCCTAACCCGGATCTGCCGTTCACCTTCGAAACCCTTCACGATGCACAGGCCAATGCCAAGCTCTGCGGTGCCATCGCAAAACGCATCAAGGCAGACGTGAATGATCCTGATCTTGCGGAGTTACTGACGCCCGACTACCCGTTTTTCTGCAAGCGCGTGCTCTTTATTGACGACTACTACACCACGTTCAACAAGCCGAATGTGAGGTTGATAAACGATCCTGAGGGTGTGATCGGTGTAACGGAAACCGGGGTCGAGATGGCCAGTGGCGACTGTCACGACGTAGATGTGCTGATTTACGCAACGGGTTTCGACAGCAACCACATACCCTTTGCTGTTACCGGTCGCGACGGGGTGACCCTGGCCGATCAGTATGGAGCCAACGAAGCGAATAACTGGCAGATGACCCGACCCCAATCTCTGTGGGGCATTCATGTGGAGAACCTCCCCAACTTTTATCTGATGATTGGTCCCCAAAGCCTTAACCCCGTTACGAACGTGACGCTTCTGTGCGAGGAGCAGGGCAAGTACATTGCCGCCTTGGTTAGCCGCATGCGCGCTGGCAGCGAGATCGAAGTAGAGCCTAGCGCCGAAGCCGTTTCAGCCTGGACCGAGCGATGCAACGATTCTGCGGATGGCAAAGTCTGGCTGCGATGCAACAACTGGTACATGAAAAGCACCAAGAGTGATGTGGAAGCAGGCCGTGAGCGCTCACAGGGCATGTGGATGGATACCTATGAAACCTATCTACAGCATTTGCTGGGCGGGGCGGGCGGGTCTCAAGACAGCCTATTGCGCTTCACCGGCAAGTAACAGCCGACGCGCAATCGCTCCTCTTCGGCGCGGGTAACCCCGCGCCCACTTCCCTGATGGGCACGGCCATGTTTTCACAGGCCTGTGCCTCGTCCCAGTGGGTGTTTTCGCTGATTGGCTAGAACGCTTTTTGAATGCCCAAGGTGAGTTGCCACTCAGGCGTCATCTGTACGCCGCGGGTGTCCGTATCGATGGGCAGCTCTAACTCGATACCCAGGCGTTCAGATTGACCGGGGAACAGAGAGACGACCCCATTAGCACCCAGTCCGATGCGCCATTTTTTGTAGCCGTAGTTCGCCGGTATGGCGGTCTGTACGGGAGCCATGATCATGGCATCCATGCCTTCTAAGCCACTGGCTCGCTCGTAGGTCAGGCGTCCCGACAGTGACAAACGACGGTTCATCTCCCGCTGGGCCCAGGCCGTTGCCTGTTGGCTGTCGCCAAAGTGCCACTCTTCTTCCGCCAACTTGAACTTGCCGCTGATTTGACCACCGAAAGCCCAGTCATCGCGTCTGTATACGTGAGTTAGCGCCGCATTCAGGCGCAGGCTTTCGTCACCAATCTGCATGCCATAGGGCAGCCGCATGGTCATGTTCATACCCATGGGGGTCAGTACCGTATCCGACGCATCGGCATCGGCAATTGACTGCTCTAAACCCAAGGTCAGGTGTGTACGTCTGCTGGCGTTCTGCTGCAGTCGAAACAGTCCGCTTAGGGAGATGGACTGGATATCGTCACTGGAAGTGGAGAATCCGCCCACCACGGTTCTTGGTGCAGGGTTCATCATATTGGGCGGGGTGTAGCTGGTCAGCGCCATGTCCTTGCTCGATGCCATGACCATGGCCATCAAGGTAAGACGGTTGCTGTGAGCGTACATGGCACCCAGCATCAGCATGTCCATATCCATGTCTTGAGGCACCACACTCAGTACTGCAGGCATGCGGCCTGCGGCGTTCGGCTGCATGATCACTTCGCTGTCACTGAGTTTGTCGCCGCCTAACTGATTACCGGACATATGCATGCGCATCAGTCTGGCAGACACCATCCACTCACCGGCTTTGTGGAAGTGATCGCCCATCACGCCAATGGGGCCGTGGTCTATGGCGCGGTCGCTATCGGCGATGACCTGAGTCGAGAGCAGTGTGCCGGCAAGGCCAAAGGAAAGGCTTAGGATCAGGGAAAGGCTTAGGTAACGTCTCAAGCAGACGCTTACCCGGTAAAGAAATGATTTCATCGATGTCTCCAAATATTTAGGGGTTCTTTTGAATAAAAAGAAACCAACGACGCGCCTCTGGCATTGGGCTAGGGGCAAGTAAGGTCGTCAGTTGTTAGTGCGCTGGAGAAGGCGCTGGGGGGGCCCCGTGTGGCGGGGCGATATCGGTAGTTCTTAGCGAAAACTCGTGTGTAATGGGCAAGCTGTGTCAGCCTGGAACGTTCGGCAAAAAGCGCGCGTACTGCTGGGTATCTATCGCCGGTTGCGGCAAGACCGTCCAGACAAAAAAGGCAGTGGGCGGGCAACGGTTCGTTGGGCTCTGCGTGGGCGCTATGCGCTGCTGATCCGGCTCTGGGTTCGTTGCCAACGTCGTGCTGACCCTGTCCCGCCAGCGGCTGGTGGGCGTGCTGAGCCGTTTCTGCAGAACCAGTGTGCTCGCTTGAGACCCCAAAGTAGGCGTTGCCCATACCGAGCAGGAATGCGCCAAAAATCCATGCAAACAGAGAGAGGGCGATGCCAGCGCGGTTGAGGATAGGGCGTTTCATTTCGGGGGACAGTTTAGACGAATTTTGCAGGGTCGTCTGCGGGTTCCGCGCACGTCACGACCCAAAAAACCACCGGTGCAGGTGAGTTTTTCAGGTAGAGCTGTCATTGACGTGGGCACTCTGGGGATTCAAGAAGTGGCCCCTGATCCAGCGATTTCAGTGGTGTTGGGCTCAAGTTTGATGACTTTTGCCGGCGAAAGCAGTCACTGGGGACAAAAGCCCTAACGCTAAGGCACCGATCTATAGGACATGTGAGCAGTTCTTTGGTATTTGTGGCATAACGTCGAAGAATCGATTTAGTGTTGGAAAAACGTTCATGAATTTGCACCCGTTGAATAGTGATTTTACTTGGATTCAGCCAGAACCTCCGTATCGACTGATCACTCAGGCTCAGGCCGATGCCTACCGAGAGCAAGGTGGCTTCTTGCTGGAAAAAGCGTTCACCCAGGCAGAAGTCGCAAACCTTGTTGAAGCCCTAGACCCCATTGAGGCAGAAGCAAACGCCTATTTGGCTCGAATGACAGACGATCAGCCGAGCATCGCTCGTGCGGATGAAATTGTCTTTCGGCCCCACGCTGTTATGCAAACGCCTGTGGCAGCCCAGTTCGCCACACATCCGGTTTTTGCAGCGCTGTGCGGGGATTTGATTGGCCCTAGCGCACGTTTGTATTGGGATCAGTTGGTTTATAAGCGCCCCGGCACTGCAGAGGAGTTTCCCTGGCATCAGGACAATGGTTATACCTATGTGACGCCCCAGCAGTATTTGACTTGCTGGGTGGCGCTTACCGACGCGACACCGGAGAACGGCTGTCCGTGGATCGCCCCCGGGCTGCACAAGCAGGGAACGCTTGCACATCAATGGACAGACTTGGGTTTTGAGTGTTTGGAGACAGCGCCTCCGAATGCTCAGCCAATGCCCTTGGCTGCGGGCTCCATTGCGGTTTTTTCCAGTTTGACGCCTCACCGAACCGGGCCGAACGTGACGGACCAAATCCGCAAGGCCTATATCCTGCAATACGCCCCAGACGGTGCCGTTGTGCATTCGCGATCAGGAACCGTGCAACCTGCCAACGCGCCCGACAGGCAGTTTTTGATTGATCAATAGAGGCGTTCAGAGACAATCAGTCAAAAGAGACTCGTGTGAAATGCTCTGGGTTTTTGCCAAGCTTGTAGGCAAGATGCAGCGAGCACTCACTGAATTGCCAAGTAAGGATGCGTAATGGCCAGAATACATTTGCTCCCAGACGATGAACTGACAGAGGCGACACGCACCCTGGCACAGCATATGGACGCCCAGGGAATGGACACATCCACGCTGCGTGGTCTGGCGAATAGCCCGGAACTGTTTGAGGCCTATAACGCGTTTTATCTGCCCGCTCGTCAGGGGTACACGGTGCCCGAGGGACTGATTGAGTTGGTGCGCCTAAGGATCGCCAGACACAACGACTGCTTTACCTGACTCAACGTTCGACTCCTGCAGTCTGCAGGAGACCTGACAGAAGAAAAAATCGCACGATTGGACTTGGACCAGGCACTGGACGGTTTCTCGCCTGCCGAGGCCCTTGCTCTGGAATACGCTGACCGTTTGGCTACCGACCATCACAACATGGACGATGCATTCTTTGACCGCCTCAAAGACCACTACAGCGACGGTCAGGTGCTGGAACTCGGCATGATGATTGGTCAGTTCATCGGTTTTGGGCGTCTGCTCGCGGTGTTGGATCTAGAGTCTAAATTTTGCCCGATAGAAGAGTCGGTTGAACCCGTCTCAATGGCCTGAGGAAATCTTGATGCGGCGATTGCTTTTAGTCCTTAGTTTGCTGTGTCCCACGCTGGTGTTTTGCGCAACTCAGGTCGTCATGCTGGGTACGGGGACCCCGATTCCGACCCCAGAGCGAGCGGGGCCCGCCACTGCGATTGTGGTAGACGGCAAGGCTTACCTTGTGGATTTTGGTCCCGGTGTGGTGCGGCGCGCCGCTGCGGTCTCGGCGGAATACGGCGGGCCTCTTGAGGCGTTGAACGTGGAACGGCTAGACATCGCCTTTTTAACTCACTTGCATCACGACCATACCGCCGGGCTACCTGACCTTGCTTACACAAGCTGGACCCACGGGCGCGAAACGCCACTGGTCCTGTACGGGCCTGAGGGCACTGTGGCTATGGCACAAAATGTGGCCAAGGCATGGCAGGAAGACAGCCGCTACCGTCTGTATGGTTTGGAGCCCGCAACGGTGGAAGGTTGGAAAATCGATGCGCGCACCATTCAGGAGGGCATCGTCTATACCGATGAGCGCATCACGGTTGAGGCGTTTCAGGTAACCCACGGGACGTGGCCAAATGCCTTCGGTTATCGTTTCACAACGCCAGACAAGGTGATCGTCATTTCAGGCGATGCGGCCTATGACCCGAAGATGGAAGCCATGGCCAAGGATGCGGATATCTTGATTCACGAAGTTGTCTCAGAGCAGGCTTTGAGTCTGAGAACATCGTTCTGGCAGGACTACCATCGCAGCAACCACACAACAAGCTATGAACTCGCAGGCTTGGCATCCCGAGCAAAACCCAAGCTTTTGATTTTGTATCATGCCTTGGTTTTTGGTTTAGAGGATCACGTGGTCTTGGACGAGGTTCGGGAACGCTACGACGGAGAGGTCATCTTGGCGAACGATCTGGATATTTTTGACTGACGTAACAGCGGGGCGGTTCGCCCATTCGAAAAACAAGAAAAGAGGAAGTCGGACATGGTGGAAGGTGGATGTTTGTGCGGCGCGATTCGCTACTCGATTAGCGGTGAGCCAGTTGTTCAGCTGTACTGTTACTGCAGTGATTGCCGGAAAGTGAGTGGCACCGATGGCTACGCGGCCTATGTGGTTTCCAGAGATGATCTGACGTTAGAGCAAGGGCAGCCGGTCGGTTACAGCGTGACCGCAAAATCGGGTCGCACGAACACGCGAAATTTTTGCGGCAGCTGCGGCAGCAGGCTTTGGGCGGATCTCGATACCGGGTTGGCCAGCGTTTCTGGCGGTTCCTTTGACGATCCCGAGCAGTTTTCTCCGACCCTGGTTCACTGCGAGAACGATGCGCCGAGCTGGGGCAGGGTGCCCACTGCGCTTGCATCCCTACCCGAGAGTTAACACGGGTCTAGACGACCCATGTCCAGCTGAGGGCGTAACAGACGAAAAAGATCGTGCAACCGCAGATCCATGCGATTGAGCGTATGACTTTGATCTGGAATGCGTCGTTAACGCGTTCATACCCGACAACCGGCAAACGAACCGGCAGTCGAAAACTCAATTGCTTGGACTGCAGGATACGAATGATACCTGCGCATGCGCGAATCATGCTGAAGTTGAGCGGGCCACGAACGAGATCCCCAAGTTGACGCACTGCACCTTGGGCCTTGTTTTCCTCCAGAAGGCGGATGGTGTTCAGGACGCGAAATTCATCGTTCGACAATCTGTTCCGGTAGAGGCTGGAAATGCTCGGTTGACGCCTAGAGCCAAGAAACATCAGGCACATGAGCTCGTCTCTGTATCTAATTGCCCCTGTGCAGTCCTGATTGGAAAACTCCGCTTGCAACGTAGCAAACACACAGTGTTTTTCGATTAATGCAGTCTTCCAAAGTCGCATGCCGTGGAGCACAAGGCGTCATCCGGCGGGTAGACGCTTCGATGCTGTCGTTCTTAGATGTCTATCCGGATAGTGCAGAGGCCACCTATGCGATGAAAAACGATCGACCTGAAGCGGTGCCTAATTACTGGCCCGGATTTGCAGAAGGCACGGCGGTGGGTTTGACGTTGGAGAAACTCGAGCGCGACCGGAGCTGACATGGGGTGATCGAAAATGTTCCCCGTGCGAATGGTGGCGCCGTCCCGACCTGCATCATAGGGTGAGGCTCGACGTATTCGGTCTATTCAGCCGCTTGTATGCGCTGGTCGTCACTTAGATGGTTTAGCACCCACGAATGTGACTAGTGCTCACCGTGCCTACGCGCGATGCTCTTCAAAAATGCCGCGGACTTTGCGCGATGTTCCTCTGTGCCAGGGCGCACAAGCTTGGCAGCCGCGCTGTCAGTAATCGCTGACGTACTTGCCTGCAACTGCCTCATCACATCGGCTCTTTTGTCCTGCGGTGTACGCTTTGTCGCTGCAATTCGGGTCGCCTCTTGCGCCCGATCTTCGTCAGAGTAGACATTTGTTGTCGTTCCACGGTGCTCTTGCGTGATACCAAAGTCACTATCCGCGGCTGATTTCTTGTAAAAAGTTGCGTTGATGCCCCCTGCGTTTCTTACCGACCTGTAGGCGGCACCACCAGCACCCAAATCAAGAGCCGTTTTCTTCCACATTTTTCCTCTGTTCGGATCGCCATTGAGTTCCTGCTCGGCTCGAGTGCGGTCTTTCACTACTCCTTGATCCACCGGGTGGGTTAAGTCCAGCAGCTTGGCCCGTCCTGTTGTCTGGTAGCTAAGCTCCTCATGTCGCGGGAAATCATGGGCAGCCATTTCTTCGCGGCTTGTTTTTCTGCTGTCTGCGACGTAATACCCGCCGGCCATGCGACCGCTGTCCACGCCAACGCTGGGGTTGATACCTTCCCTGATATAGCCAGCAGAGTCCGGATTCGATGTTGTGTGGATGGCTGTATCCATACCGAGAGCTTTCGTGGTCGTGGTCCCGTAATAATGACGAGCCGTCCACTCATGGATGCCGGTCTCTCGCTTGTCCCTTTTGTCACGCATTACCGTCGTGCTGGTATCCGCAGTGAGTTGATTTCTGAGCGTCGACAATTCACGTAACTCTTCGTGGCTGATTGTTTTGTTTGTACTCTTTTGTTGTAACCTATCGTGGTCTCGTCGCAGGCCCTTGCGCTGCATCACTGGGGCAACATGTTCAATATCGTGCAGAAGACGGCCGAAACGGTGACGGTCAGCGGCTTCTGGGATAGCCCCTAGAAAAGCGGCGGAACGCTGACGATGGGCGGCTTTGTCTGCCGTGCCGCCTGGCGTGGGGGCCACATGGTCCAGGGATGTTGTCGCTACCGAATCTCTTCGATGGAATCTCTCAGGTTTCGGCCCCGAGACTTCAGCCACCATCCGTGCCGCTTTTGGACTTCGATAGTGCTCCAGCCGTCGACCCAAATCGCTGCCATTCTCACCCATTTCCTAGATCCTGTATTGTGAATGAACCGAACGCTTTCTGTAGGGCTGCAAAGTACCCAAAAAGCTTCAGTCAATAATGCTAGCCAACGGCTTCATAATGCAATGTCATTTCATTGGTCGAGCAGCGATTTTATGCTACTTGTTAGCCAGTTGCCTAGCGTAAGACCTCACAGTTTCTTTGTACTCCTCTTCTGTCAGTGCCCACTGCTGGAGGTCCGCGTCAGCCCAGCCCATGCTCATACCAGATGCCGATCTGCCCAATGCAGACGTCATCGAACGTGTCATCGCGAGCGCCGCCGCAGGCACATTGAGGAGCTCATTGATCAGCTGCTCGGTGACACCCTCAAGTGCGTCATCAGTCGCCACTCGCTGGGCCCAGCCACTTTGCTTGAGCTCGTCACAAAGCACTTTGCGTGTCGTCATCACCCAGTCCCGAGCGGTAGGCAGGCCAACTTCTCGTGCCAACAGTGGCGTGCCGTTCCAAACGTTAGGAATGCCAAGCGCCAACTCTGGGATGCGTAAGGCAACGTTGTCAGAAATCACTCTGAAATCGCAGGCCGTTGCCATCAGCGCGCCACCGCCAACTACATGGCCTCGCATGGACGCTACGGTGACCTGTGGGATGCGCTCCAACTGTTCCAATACCCGCTGCCAGGTAGCGGTGCGGTTGCGCCGGGTCGACCAGTCGCCTTCAACCTTTGGATAAGATGTCGTTTTAAGGTCTGCCCCAGAACAGAACGACTTTCCCTCCCCAGAGATTACCAGCAGGCGAATGTCCGGTCGCTCCATCAACTGGTTGAGTGTCGTTGCGATGACTCGGCGAATCTCCTCGTTCAACGCATTCAACTGCTTTGGGCGGTTTAATATCAGACGAACAATTTGCTCTCCATACTCGACTTTTATGCCTTTGTCTTTGGACATACCTACGTGACTCCAGAATTGACTCAATGTGTTGTCGCCGTCTTGAAAGCGGCCTTGCTTGTTGTATGCCGCTAAAACCGTGAAGCGTCAGCGCTACTGTAGGTTCAGACTCAAGCAGCAATCATGCAGCACGCGTGACGCGATTACAGGTAGTTTCCGTCTCTTCTTCTCTCAAGGCCGAAACGAAATGGCGCCAAAGTGGCCTGCCAACCGGCAATGGGGGAATCTGTGCGAGCTGTTTTCACTGGGCTGTCCCACAACAAACCGATGTATTGCTTCGTTCACGACCAAGCCTGCGGGGCTATCCCATAAGCTCATTCGGTGGCAGAGTCTGTGCTCTCAAAAACAAGAACAAGGAGCTTCTGATGAAGTTTGGACTTTTATCTGCGTTGTTGATTGCGGGCGCGAGCGCCTACGCGGGACATCATGAAAACGAAGGCACCACCGAAGGTGGCTTTATAACAATGATGGTCCAAAGCGATGACCCCATGAGATACATCGATACACTGAAAACGAACAGCCGCGCGTTCGAGATGACCGGGACCACAGCTGCAGGTTTTTGCCTAACCCGCAGTGGTCACGACTACCCCGGACAAATGTTCATTTGGAATGCCTACGCCAGCCTCGAGGATGCGATGCAGGCCCCGCTCAAATACGATCCGATGCTTTCCCCGGACGCAGCCCTGTCGAACCTGCGGCGCGTTAAATATGGCGTCACGTGGAAGCCAATTAAACCGTTTAAGCTAGCGCCCGGCTACGAGCGGATGATTCGAGTGGAAGTGGCGCCAGAGAATGTCGCAAAGTTTGTTGCGGGTATGGAATCGACCGAAAAGGCGGTTCGAACAGCCGGTCATGATTTGAACATCGGTGTGTTTGAGGGTATCGGAGGCGGCAAGCATGAAGCCAATATCCTGCACATGAGGGCGGTATTTCCAACGGCTGCGGACTTCGGCAAGGTATTGGACGAGTACTACGCGGGAGCCAGCTTTGGTGAACCTTGGAACGAATCATTCGGTTTTGTCACGCGCGTTGTGAGTGACTACATTCAAGAGTGCGAGCAGATTTACGCGGCTGAGTAAGTCGCTTGAGTCTTTACCCCCAAACCGCGAGTTTGGGGGTCTGTTGCCATTCGAATGCTTCTAGGCTTCTGTTCTAAGAGCCCCAATGACTACGTCGGTCGTGACACGAAGAGAGCATCCAGGGATCGTTCGGGCGCATGTACCAAAAGCGAGCGGCTAAACGCGCTAGGAAAAAGGTGCCAAATCCGTATCGGAGCAGCGCGCGGTCATCACGTCCCTCCCGTTCATGGAGCTGTTTGAATAGGGCATAGAGGAGGGCGGCGACGAATCCTCAAAGCAGTCTTTTTGCGATGGGGCTATGGGGCTATGGGGCTATGGGGTCAGAGGTTGGGCGCTTTGTGTACACAGCGCCGGCCAAAGACCGCCAGGACAGCTCTGAAGGATTCGTTTCGTTGCAATGTTCATTCCCCCAGAGGCGAGCATACTCCCATCTGGATCATCGTTTCGCCAACGCTGGGTTTGGAGGTTACTGAATACGTCGCCCTAAAGCCTCGCTGAGTGCCAACGGCACTTAAGATGAAAGTGCCTCCTTCGTTCTCGCCCTTGATGAGAAAATCCTCCGCGGACAGCGCATGGCGGCAATCGTCGGGTTCACACTGAAATACTTGAATGGCGTCGGGCTGTATCGTGATCTCTGCGCTTTCGACCTCAATTGCAAAGGCGACGTCCGTCTCTTCTTGATCCACATAATAGGGCGGGCTGATGATGAGGTCTCTGAGTTGTTTGCATTCCCAGCTGTCAGCCCAACTGGCGGTTGTAATCAGGCTCAAAAGCAAACCTGTGAATAAGCGTTTTATGTGACTTCTCCTGTTCGCATCCAATTCACGTGGTCAAGCCGCCTCTGATTCCAGACGATACTATAACCTGCGGCGTAATACCGCGATAGGCGACGCACCTCGAAGGCAATCGATGAACGTTACCTAGCCCTCTACTGAACAGCTCGAATATAAATCGGGTGAGTAGATAGGGTTGCTCGTTTCGGCGTGCCAGGACTGCAAAGTGTGAGGCCGAATCAAGGTGACAAACGTGCCAGCCGCCTCAGCCGGCTTTACGTCCGAGTCCTTGCCGGCGGGGTTTGAGCGCGCATAGGATTATCGGTATGGGTGCTTCTACTGCTCCCCTTCATGCTGCGATAGGCTGCGATTTCTCGGGCAGCCGCCTCCTGCTGCAAGCGCTTGGCTTCCGACTTGTCGGCGCCGCCTACGACCCTATTTTTTGCAGGCCGATACGCATTGCTGACCGCATTGATCCCGCCGTCTTGAGCGGCATCTAGGCCGGTTTCGGCTGCGGTGTAGGCAGTGGGCTTACCGAAGGTCCAAGCATGGCCTTCGACCCCTTGTCCTCGCAACGCGCTGCCTTTAGTGTCTAACGCCTCCTCAGACCCACTGGATAGCCCCACATGATCGCCGACAAGCCCCGTGGACTGAGCAATGGCTTGAACGACTGCTGCCCGCTTTTTCCTAGTCGCATTTTTTTGGGCTGCGTGGTGACCGTCTTTGATGGCGCTTAACGCCTCTTTGATCTCTCCGTGATCGGCTCTGTTTGCGTCCAATTCAGTGATGGTGGTGTCGGTGAGCTTTTCAGCCTGTGCAGAATGCGTTTCAGCTCGCCGCAAGATTAATGCGGCTCCAATCTTGGACATGGTACCGATGCTCGCGGTAAATCCATCAGCCCCCCCAGTCAAGGTGCTGCCGGCCGCGGCTGCGTCTCCTACTGTCGATACCGCCGATGCCAGGTAGCGCTCTGAGGCAGCCATCTCGCCGAGTCCATGCGCTTCTTTATTGAGGCCCAAGACCTTCTCGTGTTGGTTTCGTAGCTCATTCGCATCGCTATGGGCTGATTTTTGCGTATCCACCCATTCTTGATTGCTCTTTCGGAACAGCTTGAGTTTGTGTTTGTACCGGCTTCCATCTTCACGGCGGGTGCCAAATGGGCTAGGTATCGCCAACACCGTCACCGGCCTGGAGAATGGAACCCTCCCATCCTTCACGTTAGCCGAACGCAGGGCGAAGCGATTTCCATTGGCGTCCAGATCCTTTTTTGTCGCCAACGCTTGCTGCAACGCCTGTTTCTGTACACGTTTTGCCTGCTTCATTTCAGCGTGCGTAGGCGGCGTGAGAACCCCGCCGCCGGACGCCACCGCTTGCTGACTGGGCTGCCGTGTCACTGCAGGAACTGGCTGAGGTGACGCGGTTTCAGCCGATCCTGTTGTGGAGGTTGATGATGCTCTTACCTCCTGAGGCTGAGGGGCAATGTTTTGAGCCGCCGCTGCGGTGGCCGCCGAAGTGGTCTGGGCTCTCACCTCGTGGGGGACTGGCGGCGGTGCAGCAGCAGGTGCAGCGAGGGTTGTAGCATGAGCCTGCAAGCGGCGCTGAGGCGCAGCGTTTCTAGCATTGGCTTCATGTTGGTTAGCGCGCATTGCGGCAATGCGCCGACCGACTAAACCTTCGGGTATCACGTGCGTATCGGCTACAGGCATTCGCCTATCCTCTGACTTGAAATTCTCGACCGATCAGACTACTCGCGTTTTGCCTGACAAGCCACTCATACTACGGCTAGCGGCAAAAATGACCGATCGGACACCTAAGCCGGTTTAAGGGAAATAACTACCGGACATGAATTGATCGATGCATCAAGGATCCCAGTCATCTTCTGCGGAGGCATTGCACAGGCGATCGCTAAGCGGTACTACCTACCTGTCTGAGACCAACGCAGGCCAGACGATCAGCTTGCAGGTGGGTACGGATGCAGCCTTGGATAAACATCGACACAATTGACGCGCCAATTGAGTGGCAAACTGTGGCCGCTTTTCCAAGACCGCTCCTGATGTCCTGCCGCCCTTATCTGGAGCCACGCATTAACCGCCAACGATCTCTACCTAATGAAACGCCCAGTACCAAAACAACATTCCTCGCTCTGGAGCGCCCTTGGATGCAACGGGTTTGCGATAAAACTCAGTTGTTTGGGCGTTTAGTTATCGGATATAGTCGAGCGGGGCCGTCGGCGGTAGTTAAGTGTCGTGTCAAGTGGGAGTGCCTTGATGAAACCACGGGTTTTCGTTTACGTGAAGAGAGGGCTCGCGTGCGCCGTTTTGCTTGCGGTGCTCTTGGGCGCCACCGCAGTCAAAACCCAAGACGCAGTCAAAACCCAAGAGAGGAGTGACCTCGCAATATCAAAAGCGGGCGATTTGTATGCGTCTTCAATCAGTCATCCCTCCTTTGTCAGCCCCCATGCCCAGCCCATTGCCGTTTTCCGAGACAGTGTTTTTGTCGTCAACACCCCAAGCGATACTCTTGACGTCATTCACACCAAAAGCCGGCGCATTACAGCCCGCATAAACGTTGGAGTCGATCCTGTGAGCGTAGCGATACGCCCAGACGGAAAAGAGATTTGGGTCTCGAACCACGTTTCCGATTCCGTGTCGATCATCGATAACGATGCACTGAGCCCAACCTATTTGCAGATTGTAGCAACGGTCCAGGCCTTTGATCGTGAGCGCAAAGCGACGAGCTTCGATGAACCTATGGGTATTGCCTTTGCCGGTAATGAAAAAGCCTATGTGGCGCTGTCATCTGACAATCAGATTGCGGTCATCGACGTCGCGTCGCGTTCAATTATCAATCGACTGCAAATTACCGCACAGGATCCCCGCGCTATTGCGGTACGAAATGGCAGGCTATATGTGGTGCCCTTCGAATCGAACAACAAAACTCAACTCTCTGGTGGAATGAAAGATGCCATTGACGGTGATTTGGTCACCTTCGACGCCGTCAGCCATTCTATCGTAACGAACAGCAAGCTTTCGTTGGGGCATGTGATCGATATCGTCAAGCACCCTGACATGCCGGATCGAGACCTCTACATATTCGACACTGAAACCGACACGTTGATCGAAACTGTCGATACGCTGGGAACGCTACTTTACGGATTGACGGTCGATTCGAAGGGAAACGTGTTTATTGCGCAAACTGACGCTCGAAACGACGCTAATGGTCGGGCTGGGACGCAAAAGCACGGTCTGGCAGAGATGGAGAATCGCGCGTTTTTGAACCGTATTACAAAAGTAAAGGCGAAAAGGACTGATGTAACACCGGCAACGTTTTTCGACCTCGAGCCATTGCCTCCGAATCAGCCGGCGCGCGGAGATGCGTTGGCCACTCCCTATGGCATTGGAGTAAGTGACGATGATTCAACATTGGTGGTTTCGCTTGCGGGCTCTGACAAGCTGATCACGATTGATGCGGTGACCGGTCAGGTGTTGGGCAGAGTGGACGTAGAAGCCGTTCCACGCGGTATCGCCTTAGTAAGCGATGACGTTGGGCGACCTTCGCAAGCATGGGTGCTTAATGCCGCGGAAAATACGGTGTCCCTAGTCGACGTGGCTGATAGAGAAGCGCCTAAATTGATTACCAGCATTGTTCTAAATGACCCTACACTCCCATTGCTGAAGCAGGGTCGTAAGGCTTTCGAAACAGCCAAGGCGTCTGCGACTGGTACCTTCGCATGTGCTAGTTGCCATCCGGACGGACACACGGACCAACTGCTCTGGGTGCTCAACACGCCCATAGTCACGGGGGGAGACCAAATACAGCCCAGAACCACCATGCCAATTCGAGGACTACGTGATACGGAACCTTACCATTGGGATGGGATTCCCGGAGACCCTTACGGCGGGCACAATGCGGCAAATACTGACAGCTATGTAGCGCCAAATAGCGACATCAATGACCCTACGACTTCAACGCGGCACCTGATTGATGCGAGTTTGGCCAATACGATGCATTTTGTGGGTGGAACGAATACAAACGATGAAGGCAAGCTTGGAATGCTCAGCGCTGCTGAACGCGAGGCGATGTCTGTATTCTTACTAAATGTGCCTTATCCGCCGGCACAGAGGCGTCCGTATGACAATGTGCCCAGCAAGCGCGCTCAGGACGGATTCCGACTTTTTCATATCGACGGCAACGGGGTGGGCCGGCGCGATGTCTGCGGTGATTGTCACCGATTCCCCCATATGGTGAGCACCAACCACCCTACAATCGGTATGGATACGCCAACTTGGCGCGGTGCCTATGATCGATTTCTGATTCTGCCCCAAGGTCGTATCAATATGGTGACGCTGCCACCGTTTGCCGCGCTGGCGGAACAAGGCATTCCAGAGCGCGAGTTATGGCGCTTCTCCTGGGGCCTGCGCGAAGAATTTGATCCGGTCTGGGATATGGTGCTCGAACACAGTACTGGTTATTCCGGTTCATTCGCGCGCCAAGTAACTTTAAGTAAACACGCTTTAGCGGACGATTCAGCTATTGGGTTACTGGCCGCGCTTGAGCAATCGGCTCGCGAGGAGGCAGTACAGTTGGTGGGCAACGGGATTTTTTTGGCTTCATCGAAAACCCGGCCCGTGTCATTGTTTTTTGATGGATCGGAATACGTTACCGATACCGGGCGTTATTCCCGCGATGAACTGATCGACATGGCCGAAGAGGGTCTTTTCATTGGTACGGTAACTGCTCATAAGGGGGTAAACGCAGGTGCTGACCAAGCTCAACCGGCCCTTTGGACATTGGGGCCGATAGAACAGCAAAATGGTCCTCAGCGTTTTCCACAACTGGATGCTGAGCAACGCTCCATGACACTCAGCGGGCGGCATATTAGTGACGATGCTTACGTGATCGTCGATGGACGGCGTGTGGCGGGCTCTGTGAACGCGCGCGGCGACGAAGTGATCGATATTACCTTCGACGAGATACCCGATGAGGGTATGCATTTGCTGCAAGTGCAAACCCCCGGTGGTTTGATGAGTAACGATTTTATCTTCCACGTTGTGGCCGATGCCGAACCCGCCGACGCACCGACGCTCGGAGAGCTTGTGCAACGCCGCGACTGGGGCCGGTTGATCGGGGATTGGGTCGATGTTGGCACGCGCGGTGAATTTCGACTCAGCCTCAACTGGAAGATCAAAAACCAACTGCTTGAATTGGTGACTATGGATCAAAATGGGCCTTCGGTTGCGTTTATCCGCGTTGATCAAGGCAGTGGCCGCATTCTCCACACCGGCACAAATCACAGCGGTGTTTCAAGCACGGGATATTGGGACTTTGCCGTCGAGGATGGACCCAAGATGACCGGCAGTTTCCTTACCAGCACGGGTGCGACCGATCAGCTAAACATGCAGTTGGTGCCCACGAGCCTCGATTCCTTGGTTTTTCGTGTGGGTGTAGGGCAGTTGTCGGAGATTCCGATGATACGTAAGCAAGTAGCTCGAAATACGGTAGGGCAGCTCTAAAAAGTGCAAAAAGACGCGGCAGAAGAAGAGGCGCTGCACAGGCTTGGGCGGTCGACATGGGGTGACATTCTCGAAGATGCCAGCGTCGAAGGGCAACGGTTATCGTCGTCATCGACGCAAAATCTGCTCGTCTGAACACGGTGGAAACTACATTATCTTCAACCACATAAGCCATTAATTTATATACGTATTATGTGACAATATGGTGCCCGGAGCCCACATCACTACCTACTTTAGGAATCTTCACAGGCCCTAGCCCACGTGTTTACTAGCTTTACAGGGCTTTGGAAGCCTGTCAAAGGCACAAAAGTGTCTACCGTTTTGTCTACCCCGGGGCAGGTGACCAGACCCCCCTGCACCTAGATATAGGCATGGGCGGACATTTTGTGGGGTGTGGAGGTTGTAAAAAAAATAGTCTGATTTCGAACTCTATGGTTAGCTCTATGGAAAGATGCCAAATAACCCAAGGAGCCGAAAACAAATGTTGAAAGTCGTGCCGGATGAACTGAAGAATCCCGAAATCCAAACGTCCATGATAAATGTGGACTCCGGTTTGACCTTCGAGGTCGACCATTGCGGAGATGGTGATGAATTGGCGCTTTGTTTACATGGCTTCCCGGAGCATAGCTTCTCCTGGCGGTACCAATTGCCTATGCTGGCTAAGCGGGGATTCACTGCTTGGGCGCCAAACCTGAGGGGTTATGGGAACACTTCACGACCACGTGCAATAAAAGACTACGCATTGAATGAGCTTGTTGAGGATGTCGCCCAACTGATTGTTGCCAGTAAGAAAAAAAAGGTAACCCTTATTGGCCATGATTGGGGGGGCTTCATTGCCTGGGAATTCGCGATAGTCGATCGCTTGTCTTTAGAGCGCTTAATAATATTTAACTGTCCGCATCCCCGTTCATTCATCGAAGCTTTTGGATGGTCACAGCTCCGAAAAAGTTGGTACATGTTCTTTTTTCAAATACCTTGGCTTCCGGAGTTTTTAAGCAGGCTGAAAAACGCATCGGCAATTGGAACAATCTTTGAGAAAACCAATAAAAATAACGCAGCCTTTCCACCTGAGATTATCGACATCTACCGGAGAAACGCCTCACAACCTCTGGCTTTGAGAGCAATGATCAATTACTACAGGGCAGCGCGTTATGGTGCCTGGGCGCGGGAGCGCAGGTGGCGTAACAATCCGCATGAGCGCATCAACACAAAAACGCTTGTTATTTGGGGCGAAGAAGATAACTTTTTAGAAAAATCACTCGCAACCAATACTGGCCAATACGTAGCAGATCTTCAGCTTCGATTTTTACCTGGGGCATCTCATTGGGTTCAGCAAGAGCGCCCCGATGAGGTAAATCAGCTGATCCTGGAGTTTCTATCTGGGTACGAACCGCCATTGGAGGCTGGAACAAAAGGAATGACACTGAGCTAAACAGGGTGTTGGCCGTAGTCTATGACCCACATCGCTTTGTTGAGGATAACGTCCTGCTGGAGAAAGTCCAGAGCGCACAACAGGCAGTCTTCGCTAGGTGGCTAGATAAACCATTACTTGCCAGTATGCACAACGTATTGCCCTTTAGTGGAGACAAGAAGTAGATGAGAAGCTTTAGACGTTCAGAGCTGGGCCAGTCAAAGAAGGAGGGGGGAGGCAGGAGACTATAGGGGGTGCCCACGCATATATAGGCATGGGCGGACATTTTGAAGGGTTTGGGGCGTTGTGAGCGCTACTAACGATCTGCCTGAATCATGGAAAACATTTTCCATTCCCCAGACTGGTTACCAAACAGATAGGTACTCCTTCCCTCGAATATTGCTTCGTCCTTTGTGTTGTAACGAGTGAATGAAACACTCGCTGCGTAGGTACTCCGGGACAAGGGCTGTATGTCTATAGAATCGACTTCGCTATAGCTGTAGCCCTTCTGAATATTCGCCATCATGTTTTGATACATGCGCTTAATTTCCTCCGTAGTCTGAAGAACCAAGGAGCGCTCAGCGTTCGTTGTCTGTATCGGCGGATTGAAGTGACTCGCAATGGCCTCGTAGTCCTTAGCGATAAAATCACGGATGTACTGCCTATACTCAGCCTCTATCAAGGCCTCTGGGCTGGCGCTATTTTGACTAGCTAACGCTGTAGCAGACACTAAAAGCAGCAAAAGCAACGGTAAGGCTTTCAAAATACATCTCCGGTTTATTTAATCGGCGTTGTGATGATACTAACGCAAGAGGTCTTTTTTTAGGAAAACGCTATCTGCCTGAGTTCTACCCAGCAGCAATCAGGGATGAGCAGAGAAAGCTATGATGAGAACATGGACTGATGCAGTTGGTTGTGACGGAAAGCCAAGAATGAAGGTGGATGTGGCCTGAGGCAGGAGACCACACCTCCTGGCTACCTAGATATAGGTATGGGCGGACATTTTGAGGGATTTGGGGGTTGTGAACCGATATTGGGTGGGTACACGTTGAAGTGTGCTTTGGGATAAAAGCTTTGGAATAGGTCCAAAGCTTTCTTCGTGTTGGCTAAGCTGACCTTAACCTCTCAGAGCTGACAAAATGGCTGAGATGTTAGTTTCCACGTTTGTCCTGGTGAAAATTCTATTTGCGCTGCCGTCTGCGTTCTCGTCAATGCTAAAGCTCAGCTGATTTCCGTTGGCATCATAGGTGGAGGTGCTAATGTAATTTGCGCTGCCGTCTGCGTCACTATCATAGCTAAAGCTCAGGCGATTTCCGTTGGCATCATAGGTGAGGGTTGAAATCTCATTTGCACTGCCGTCTGCGTCACTATCAAAGCTATTGGTCAGCAGATTTCTGTTGGCATCATAGGTGTAGGTGAGAATCTCATTTGCACTGCCGTCTGCGTCATAATCGTAGGTATTGGTCAGCTGATTTCCGTTGGCATCATAGGTGCTGGTGTAAATTTCATTTGCACTGCCGTCTGCGTCACTATCAGTGCTAAGGCTCAGCCGATTTCCGTTGGCATCATAGGTGGAGGTCGTAATGCTATTTGGACTGCCGTCTGCGTCACTATCAAAGCTATCTGTCAGCTGATTTCCGTTGGCATCGTAGGTGTAGGTGGAAATGCTATCTACACTGCCGTCTGCGTTCTCGTCAATGCTAAGGCTCAGCCGATTTCCGTTGGCATCATAGGTGTAGGTGTAAATCCTATTTGGACTGCCGTCTGCGTCACTATCATAGCTATCGGTCAGCTGGTTTCCGTTGGCATCATAGGTGTAGGTAAAAATGCTATTTGCACTGCCGTCTGCGTCATAATCATAGCTATCGGTCAGCTGATTTCCGTTGGCATCATAGGTGGAGGTGTTAATCTCACTTGGACTGCCGTCTGCGTCATAATCGTAGCTATAGCTCAGCCGATTTCCGTTGGCATCATAGGTAGAGGCGGAACGCTCATTTGGACTGCCGTCTGCGTCGCTATCAAAGCTGAAACCCGCGCTATTTCCGTAGGCATCATAGGTGTAGGTATAAATGATATTTGGACTGCCGTCTGCGTTGGTGTCCTCGCTAAGTTCGGACGATATCGCGAAAGAAGTACTGATTCCTTGCGCTTCGTAATAATGCCCCATCGCGTAACTTAGGCTTTTAACAAGGCCCGTATCAATTAAGTCCGCTGCTACAGCCGCAGCCATGACTTTTCTAAATGCGAAGGCAGTTATAAAATTTTCAGGGTTAGACTCAAAGTCAAGTTCCACACCTTCGAACAAGGCCGCCATTCCACTTGAGATCGTAATACCGTTACCCGCATCTTTGTCGCTGTCCAAAGACTGAAGCAGGACCAGCAGGTTTTGAAATTTGGCGAAGTTGATACCCTCACCAAATGGTCTGGCCGCACCACGGACCTTTTGGTTCAGTAGGTTGAGTTCACCATTAGTCGTTGGTAAAGATAACAATGGGGCAGTCAAATCAAGCGGAGTCATCTCCGCTTTTGCAGCAACCGTATCACCCAAAACAAACGTACCGATGGTGAAGCTTATGCTTTCTCCCTCAACATAAGTAAACCCGCCCAGAGCGTCCGTAACGCCTGACTGAGTTTCAGTCGCGTAATTCAGGCCCTGGACAGCACTGTCTGTAAAGTACCCCGTCAAAATCGTTGGAGCAGGAACAACAGTACTAGGAGAGTTAGTTGGTGTAGTAGTTGAGTTGGAACCACTGCCGCCGCCGCACGCAGTGAGGCAGACCGATATCAAGACACAAGGGAATAAGCGCATTAGGTGCCTCTTAATTTTATTGATCAGCAGAGAGATCGCTACCTTATAGCATTCCACCCATCTTTCTAGAGAAACCCCACATATTATGGCGTAAGGAATGAAACTGGCTTTGCCTTTCCCGTAAGCCATGAGCAAAAGCTGAACAGACCTTGACAAACCTTCAAAAAAAGGCTAAGCTCAGCACAGCTTCTTTGAAGCATTCTGAGAGGTAGAAATTACACCCACTACCTTCCTATTGCCCAACCTTTAAAGCGCCTCTACGGCCCTCTGTGTGCGTTTGAGAGGGTGTTTTGGTAGGTTGTTTGAACAATCACCTAGGAAGGCGCCGTTCTGATACTCGGTAGCACGTTCATTGATGCCCCCAAACCGGATTCTTCATATCTCCGGCGCGGGGGCTTTTTTTGAGTCGCGTTTCCAAACACCTTGCGAGGGACCTGTGACCCTGGCGCCATCATTGTTGATGGCGCGTCCGTCGCTGGAAAAGTCGCCTTGATTTTTGTCAGAACTGCGGCAACGATTTAATAGGAGAGGGGAGCAAGATGAACAAACCCAATATTGTCTTCGCGTTCGCTGATGACTGGGGTCGCTACGCAAGCGTTTACGCGAAACACCAAAAAGCGAACAACCTCAATGGGTTGCTAGACACACCGCATTTCGACCGAGTGGCTGCCGAAGGCGCGCTCTTTTTAAACGCCATCGTGCCTGCGCCGTCGTGTACACCGTGCCGCAGCTCGATACTCGCCGGTCAGTATTTTTGGCAAACGGGGTTGGGTGCAATTTTAATGGGTGCTCAATGGGACGAGTCGATACCCACCTTCCCCTTGGCTTTAGAGGCCGAAGCAGACTATTTCATTGGTCACACATACAAGGTGTGGAGCCCGGGAATGACTATGAACGCTCCAATGGGGGGCACCCGCACGGCCTTCAATCCTGCTGGTTACAACTTCAATCAATTTTCGCACTGGGTCAGTGATCACGCTGGTGAATTTGGCGCAGGCGAAGAGGGTATCGAAGGCGCAAAATCAGCTCTTTACGAGGAAACACGTGAAAACGTGCGTGCCTTCTTGCAGGCCGTGCCTGACGACAAATCATTTTGTTATTGGTGGGGGCCAACAAACACCCATAGGACGTGGGAGCGCGGTTCCGGCAAGGCGTTGTGGAACATAGACCCTAACTCCCTTACTGGACATTTACCGGCATTCTTGCCCGACGTTCACGACGTGCGCGAGGATGTAGCCGACTATTTAGGCGAATGTCAGGCAACCGATGTTGGGCTTGGGATTCTGATTGAAGAACTTGAATCTGCAGGCAAGTTGCATAACACCTTGTTGGTCGTCAGTGGCGACCATGGAATACCGGGCATGCCAAGGGCAAAGTGCAATCTGTACGATATCGGCTGTGAAGTGCCGCTGGCGATACGCTGGCCCGGTCATGTCCAAGCTGGCCGAGTCGTGCACGACTTCATTAATTTGATGGATTTAGCACCCACTTTTTGTCAGGTAGGGGGTATCGAAACTCCATCGTCTATGAGTGCCAAAAGTTTGTTGCCTCTGTTACGCAGTTCAGAAAGCGGACAAGTAGAGCGGGAGCGCGACTTTGTTGTTATGGGCCGCGAAAGACACATTGCTCATGCCAGGAAGGGCATGTTGCCCTACCCGCAAAGGTCGATTCGCACAGACCGCTATATTTACATCATCAACTTTGAGCCGGACCGATGGCCCATGGGAGACCCCGTCGGACTGAACGGCGATGGTCGACCGACGCCCACGCTGGACGAGTTAACCCATGATACCTTTGCGACGTTGCGTGATATGGACGCCAGCCCAACGAAGGCATGGCTTATTACGCACAGAGAGGAGCTTGATGTGGAGCCGCTCTACGACCTTGCCTTTGGCAAGCGACCGAGAGAAGAGCTGTATGATTTGCAGCGAGATCCGGACTACATGAACAACGTTGCGCAAGATAGCGCTTACGCTGAAGTAAGAGAGAACTTGCAGCAGCGTCTGATCGCAGAGTTGCAACAGTACGACGACCCCAGGCTTACAGAACAGCCATGCCGATATGAATATGAACCCTATGCCGGCAAAGTGCCGCAAGTTTGGTTTGAAGCAGCTGCGGCAGAACAGGACACCTTTAACCCAACCCGCTCGCGTAAGGCGCAAACTGACAAGGCGAGAGAATAGGCCTGGCGAAAGGGGGCGCTATTGCATTGTGTTATAGCCGGTCGAGACGCGAACAACCTCCCAGCTTGCAGGACGTCGAAAGGGTAAGATATACAGATATCAAAAACAGGGGACACGATAAGTGAGAAATCTACGCTTGTCCTTTCACGTATCCAGATAATCAGCCCAACTCTAAGCTGGACTTGCTGCCTTGGTTTAACGTGAAGCGTTTGCATGCCCAGTTTGTGGTGGAGTAACTACGTTAAGTAGGTTAACTAGGTGTTCCGACCAAGATAGACAGTAATTAACTTAACCACCTTAACAACGTTTCCCCACCCCCCTTGGGCGGGGGTGAAGAACGCGCTTTGATGCTTGGGTCCTTCGAGCCGCGTTTCTATTGGGTAGTCGCGCGCCGCGAAGTCCTTCTAGGAACAGAATTTCAGCGGGGCGAGCTTGAGGGTTCATTCAAGTCTCAACGGCGAATGGGGTTAGGTCTTCCATGATTGATGCTCGGAGCTAAGAGGCACTTGCCGAATCCTTTCCCATGCCTTTCCCCCGGACGGACTAGTAACCAGCGCTGCGCAGCTTTAGCTGACAATAATCCCCTAACCTTATGATTTAACAAACAAAAAATGGTGCCCGGAGCCGGACTCGAACCGGCACGGAGTTGCCTCCGAGGGATTTTAAGTCCCTTGTGTCTACCAATTTCACCACCCGGGCTGAGAGGGGCTGAACGCCGTCAAGGGACTTGGTAATTCGCAACCCCAACCGGCCATTCAACTGGACGCGTACGCTCGGCGAGCCGACGCTTCGCTTGCGTCTTCGGCTAACAGCACATCCAATAGATGAAGCGGGCAGTATAGCGAGGATGCGGGCGAAGGGCTGCAACTTCGTTGCTTGGATAGAGATTTTTTCTCGGATGCCATCGCCTGTAGCTTAAAATGCCAAATTAGCGGATGTGGAATTATGGAAAACAACGTTTTTGATGGGATCAGTCGGGCCTGTGAACGCCTGTCCATTGCCTATGCGGTTTATCTTGATACCCAGCGATACGGAGAGTTTGCTGCATTGTTTGGCGATGAGGGCGTCCTGAAGGTTTCCGGCCGTGTCGAGGGCCAGACAGCTATTGCCCGAGCCATGGCGAACCGTCCGGCGACACTGCGTTCTCGACATGTGCTGACCAATATCCTCATCGAACCGGTTGATCAGGAACACGCGAGAGGAACCACGTATTTGTCGCTTTATCGGCACATCGGTGAGGCCAGTCTTGAGGACAGACCCATCGAACCGTTTGCCCCGGCTGCGGCAGGACATTACTCAGATCAATTCAAACTCACCAACCAAGGCTGGCGGTTTGCCTATCGCGAGCTGCATCTGGCCTTTCGCAATCCCGAGTATTTTGATCCGTTTGGTGGGTGAACTAACGGTGCCTCTTTTGATTTGTTCGGAACTCGGCCATTCGGGGTTCAGTCGCTTTGATAGCCGACAGACGAGCATTCGCCTTTGAACGACAGATCCGATAACCGTTCTTTGGTGCCCCGTTTGAACTCGGTGAGGTTAAAGGTAAGTTCCAGACCTCTTTGCCGCAGCAGCAATCCGCCCAATTCCACCGGTTTATGGGCAGAATAGATTCGCCCGCGAATGAAACGATCGGAAATCGTCACCGATTTAAGCGGCAAGATGCTCAGTTCACCGCCGTAGATATGAATCACCGGATCGTTGCCCTGAGGGTGAAGGCCAACGCGCAGGGCAGGGTTTACCAACTTCGGTTCTTGTCCCAATGCCGAATACACGGCCCCATAGCACTCGAACGCATCGTTGCTGTAGCCGGCGGCGTGTTGGGAACTTGCGAGCAGCACAAGCGCGATCGCCAAGGACTTTAGAGCGGATGGGCGTTTACTCATGAGCTCATGCCTTCCTCGATTCATCAGCTTTCGACGCGCCAACAAAAATGTTTACTGAGCTTGCACTGTGAGGCATCAGAATGGCCTGAATATGAAAATGTTGACTAGGCTTATCGCAGCAGAGCCCTTAGTATGCCAATGGTTTTCAACAAAGGAACACCGTGGCTGAACCCGTCGTAGTAAATCCAGCGTCAACGCCGTCATTCATTACATCGTTAGTACCCGCAGTCGTTGCCAGTCGAGAGGCCCAATTTTGGTTGCTTCAATTCGCTGGCTGGCTGGGTATTTCGCTGATCAGCTACGTTAGTTTGAACCTTTGGTACGACCAACCCCAGTTGACGTATGTGCTGCACAATGTACTCCAGTCGTTTTTGGGTATTGCGTTGAGTTGGCCGCTGCGCCTAGTGTTTCGCAGTTGTTGGAACGCCTCTTGGGCAGCTAGAGCATTGATTATTGTCGCATCAGTAATGATTTTTGCGCTGGCGTGGGCGGTGATTCGATTGGCAACTTTCGAGGCAATGACCGGTGAAACGAACCTCTGGGCAGACTTCGGCGGTTGGTATTTCCCATCGATTTTTATCTTTTTATGCTGGGCTGCCTTCTACCACGGCATCAAGTACTACCGCTTACTGCTTTCCGAGAGAGACCAATTGCTGGCGGCGGAGACCTTGCAAAAAGAGGAGGTACTCAGGCGCACACGCGCGGAAGCGGCGGTCAAAGAAAGCCAGCTGACCTTGCTTCGATATCAGCTAAACCCGCACTTTTTGTTCAATACGTTGAATTCAATTTATGCGCTTATCGATAAAGGTGACGCGAATCAGGCCAGCGCCATGCTGCTTAACCTCAGCCATTTTCTTCGTTACTCCCTCGATCACGGTGCGGATCGAAGCGTTGAGTTGTCGGAAGAAGTCGATGCCGCAAATTTGTACCTAAGCATCGAGCAAACCCGCTTTGTGGACCGGCTTACGGTGGTTTTCAAGATCGCGGAAGAGAGCAGTCGCGCCTTGGTACCCAGTTTTTTGTTACAGCCCTTAATTGAAAATGCCATCAAGCACGCGATCGCTCTGAACGAACACGGTGGCACCATCATGGTGACGTCTGACGTCGATGACGCCATCCTTCGTGTCCGCATCGAAGATTCCGGCAGTGGCCAGCAATCGCCTGACGCACTGGCCCAAGTGTCTGGGGCGGGCCTCGGGTTGCAAAACGTCCGCGAACGCATCGCAACCCTTTACGGCGAACGAGGCCACCTGGAAACCGGGCAGTCCGCTCTAGGCGGGTTTTGTGTTGATCTCGCGTTTCCTTTGGAAACACGACTCGGTGGTGTTAACCATGATTAGAACGTTAATTGTTGATGATGAGCCCTTGGCATTAGACGTGATGCAGTCCTTGCTCGTATCTCACCGTGACATTGAGGTGCTAGGTGCTTATCGGTCCGCGACACAGGCTCTCAAAGCCATAAATCGCTGGCAGCCGGATTTATTGTTTCTTGATATCCAGATGCCTGGCATGAGCGGATTTGAGCTGATCAGTAAGGTACAGCCGGAACTAATGCCTTCGGTGGTTTTTGCGACCGCGTTTGATTCATTCGCCGTAGATGCATTCAATGTCCACGCCTTGGATTATTTGCTTAAACCCATTGACCCGCTGCGGCTTGAGCAATCGCTGGAGCGGGTGCGCAGTCATCGCCTTAGGACCGGCGAAGACAAGCGAGCGCTGGCGGAAAAAGAACGTCTGATGGCCGCGCTAAGTGACTTGCCAGCGACTCCAAGGAAAATGCTCGGTCGTGGTCCGGAGTTCGTCGAGAAAAAGCTGGCCATCCGGGATGGCCAGCAAACCTTGTTGATCCCTTACGATGACATCGATTGGATCGATGCCGCAGGCGATTACATGTGTATTCATGCTCAGGGTGCGACTCACATCATGCGTTGTACGATGAAGCAACTTGAGACAAAGCTGCAAGACCCTCGATTTGCCCGCATTCACCGCTCCACCTTGGTCAATCTGACGCGAATTCTTTCTGTGGTATCTCTGGGCAAGGGCGAGAGCCTGTTAAATCTGCCGAATGAAGTCACGTTGAAAGTCAGCCGCAATTTTCGCGAAGCCTTGGTCGACTACCTCGACTAGGCACCTAGCGTCACATGACTGGTGAGGCAAGGGTTTAGGCACTTCTGTCCTTGCTTGAATCCGCCTCGTCGCAGACACAATCCTCCTCGTCTCATTTTTCTTGAGCGCGTCCGAGTCAGCACCGAAAGTTACCGTTCCACAATGGGAATGCAGCGCATGCTGCGCGTTGATCGGGGAGAAAAATGAAGATCACACATTTCAAGAAGGCGCCCTTGGCCGCGGGCGTAGCACTCGCCCTCGGACTCCAGCTACCTTACGGCTTTACCGTCGCAGAGGAACCGGCAGCAGACGGGGTCTTAGAAGAACAAATCGTTTACGGTATTCGTGAAAGCTTAAAGAAGTCTGCAGAAATTAAGCGCACCAGCGCCGGCGTTGTTGACGCGATTTCTGCCGAAGACATTGGCGACTTTCCAGACAGTAACCTTGCGGAATCGCTTCAGCGTATTACCGGCGTAGCCATTGACCGTGAACGCGGTGAAGGTGCTCAGGTGACGGTTCGTGGTTTTGGCCCCGACTTTAACCTGGTGTTGCTGAACGGCCGCCAAATGCCTTCCTCGTCAATCGCGTCAGCGCAAAGAACTCTGGGGCGATCGTTTGACTTCGGTAACTTGGCTTCAGAAGGCATTTCTTCTGTTCGGGTTTACAAAAGTGGTAAAGCAGATGTGCCAACAGGTGGCATCGGTTCCACCATTGATATCCGAACAGCGCGACCACTGGAGACCCCTGGATTCAAGGCGACTGCTGCAATTTCAGCAATGCACGATGAATCCACAACGAATGGCGACGACCATACGCCGGAAATTTCGGCGCTATTCTCGAACACGTTTGCGGATGACACCGTCGGCGTTGCGCTTAGCGTGGTACGTCAGGAGCGCAATAACGGCGCGAACACGGCAAGTGTTGGCGGCTGGCGCACATTCGGCGGTAACGTCGACAACGACTGGGGTAACCCAAACAGCCCCACAGAATGGGGTGGCATTCCCAACGACCCAACGACTCAGGTCAACCGTACGACATCTCCTGACGAGCGTTATAGCGTACCGCAGAACACAGGATACGAACTGGCGGAGTGGGATCGCGTTCGCACGAACGGTCAGCTGACCCTTCAGTGGCGTGCAGCGGATGACATTACAACAACTCTGGATTACACCTATTCTGAAGTAGAGCTCGAGCGCACGTTCAGCAACTACTCAGCCTGGTACAACTTCGGCGGTCAAAGCAGCGAGTGGACTGACGGTCCTAACGCTTCCCCCGTGTTTTACTCTGAGGCCAATGGTGGCGCAGGAGATTTCGCGATGGCAGCGGGGTCTGATGCCTCGGTATCAGAAAACGAATCTGTTGGCTTCAATCTCGTTTGGGATGTGAGCGATCGTTTGACGCTTGAATTCGATCACCACGATTCCAGCGCCGAATCGCAGCCGGACAGCGCGTTCGGTAACGCGTCACAGTTAGCGATCGCCTCTTTCAGCCGGAATCAAACGACTACGCATTTCGGCAGCGAATTGCCTGTGTTGGAACTCGACCTGGCGCGTCCGCTGTCTGCAGACGACATGATCGTCACCGGTAGCGTCTTCGCGAACGATTATCAGCGTATGGAAATCGAGCAATCGAAAATCGCCGGCTCGTTCGAATTTGGCGAAGATCGATTCGTTCAAAGCATCGATTTCGGTGTGCAAATCACCGAAACCAACAACCGCTCCGCAGGCGCTGTCGTGCAGCGTGACGCATGGGGCGGTGTTACCCAACCCGGCGCGATCTCAGATCTGCTGACCCCGGCGTCGTCAGCCGGTGCGTTTGATGAGTTTTCTGCTGGTAGCGACCCTCGCTTGGTAACCGACTATTTCACCTACGATATGCCAGCATTGATTGCTCGAACAGAGTCGTTGATGGCCTCTGGTGATGCGACCATTTTCCAAGCCTCTGGTGGTATGGGAGATTGCGGAACTGGCCTATGTGCTTCGAGCACCTACACGTCGGATCGCCGAACCACAGAAGAATCAACGGCTTATTACTTCCAGATCAATATGGCGACGGAAACCTTTGGCAAGCCTCTTGCGATGCGTTTTGGTATTCGTCAAGAAGAGACCGAAGTCGATTCTCAGGCCTTGGCACCAAACTACTCAGGTATTAACTGGGTAGGCGGTAACGAATTTTCTGCCATTCAAGGCGGAGGAGACTTTACCCGTTTGCAGGGTGAGTACGATTACACGTTGCCGAATCTCGATATGCGCTGGGATCTCACCGAGAATCTGGTGGGACGGATGTCGTTCAGCAAGACGCTGTCTCGACCCGGTTATGGTGACATTCAAGGCGGTATCACGATCGACTCCTTGGTTCGAGTCGATGGTGGTACCGGTAGCCGGGGTAACCCAGGCCTACTTCCTTATGAATCCACAAACCACGACTTCTCGTTAGAGTATTACTACGGGAACGGTAGCTACGTGTCGGCGGGTTACTTCTTGAAGGACGTTGAGAACTTCATTGGCACATCTTCTGTCATTGAACCTCTGTTCGGCCTACCACACCCAGGCCAAGGCGCACTGGCTCAAGAAGCTCAAGCCGCGCTGGGCACAGGTGCAACAACGGGTGAGCAACTGGCATGGATTCTTGAGAACCGCGCCGATTCTCCTGCTGTTGATACAGTAGCCGGTACAGTATCTGGTTTGGCCGGCGATCCGCTTGCCGACTTTAATCTGACGGTACCTGTGAATATTCAGGACGCGGAAATGAAGGGCTGGGAGTTAAACATTCAGCACAACTTCGGTGAGACCGGATTTGGGGTGATCGCCAATGCAACGTTGGTTGAAGCGGATGTTGGCTACGACAACCTTAACTTGGCACAGCAGTTCGTTCTGGTAGGTCTTGGTGATACCGCGAACTTTATCGGCTTCTATGACAAGAACGGCTATCAGGTACGAATCGCCTACAACTGGCGCGATGACTTCTTGGCTGGAACGGGGCAGAACAATGTGGGTGCAGGGCCGCCAACCTATGTTGCTGGGTACGCCCAATGGGATATGAGCCTGAGCTATGACATTAACGAGAACGCTGTCGTCTTTATGGATGTGATTAATCTCACAAACGAGACGACTCACGTCTACGGTCGAACAAAGGATCAAACTTTGTTCGCGGGCCAGTCAGGCTCTCGTTACAATCTAGGCTTCAGATACACGTTCTAGTGTATGAGTCAGGCGTCGCAATGCTAATGGCAGCGCGGCTCCTTATCTCATAACGAGGCTCTTAGAGAAGGCTGCCATTGGCAGCCTTTTTTGTTTGAAAATTAGAGACTTAGTAACAAAAAAGTCGAAATTAATGCACGCCGAAGTTGCAGAAATTGCGGTATCCTTCGGCCACGTTAGGTTGATAGTCAGCCAACTCAGTTGAGTGAGTGGGGGTATGGAGTGAGTGGCGAAATAGTGGCAGACCGAGCGGCAGCTTCCATTGGCCGCGTCATCGTCGTTGGCGGTGGAAGCGCGGGGTGGATTACTGCCGGCCTGTTGGCTGCGGAGCACGCTGAGGTGGCCATAAGCCTAATCGAATCGCCCAATGTGCCGATTATTGGTGTCGGCGAGGGTACATGGCCCTCCATGCGCAGAACGCTACAGCGGTTGGGCTTATCCGAGGCCGAATTCGTTCGCGATTGCGACGCAAGTTTTAAGCAGGGCACGTGGTTCCAGGACTGGTCATGCCAAGGGGATGCGGGGTACTTGCATCCTTTCAGTCTTCCCACCGAGTTCTCCAGTCTTAATCTTGCCAATTACTGGTTGACGCTCGAGCATTCGGGCGCCTTCGCTGACTTTGTAACCCCACAAGCTGACGTCGTGAAGGCTGGTTTAGCGCCCAAGCAGTGTGGCACCCCAGACTTTGCCTTCAACGTCAATTATGGCTACCACTTCGACGCAGGAAAATTCGCACAAGTTTTGAAGCGCCATGTAACACAGACGCTCGGGGTGGAGTATGTGTCAGCTCACATCAACGGCGTAGAACGTACACAAGACGGTGATATTGCACGTCTGATTCTGGATGAGGGCGAACTGGCTGGAGACCTCTTCGTCGATTGCTCCGGTCAGCAGTCGCTGCTGCTTGGCCAGCAAATGGGGGTCGAGTTGATTCCTGCGGATGGCATTTTGTTCAACGATCGTGCGTTGGCAGTGCAGGTGCCCTACGAGAACTCCGACGCCAGCATCGCCTCGACGACGCATTCCACGGCCCAGGAAGCAGGCTGGATATGGGACATCGGACTGCAAAGTCGGCGCGGGCTGGGCTATGTCCACTCGGCGTCGCACACCACACCTGATCAGGCCTATCGGGCACTGTGCCAATACATTGAACAGACGTCGCCAGCAACGGATGTGGCGGCGCTAACCTTTCGCGAACTCAGTTTTGTGCCGGGTTATCGAAAAACATTTTGGGATCGCAACTGCGTGGCGATAGGTTTGTCAGCAGGGTTTATCGAGCCCCTTGAAGCCTCCGCTTTAGCCTTGGTAGAGCAGTCGGCCAACATCCTGTGCGACCACTTTCCGTCGACGCGCCAGATTATGGATGTGGTATCGAAGCGTTTTAATGAGAAAATGCACTATCACTGGCAAGGTATTATCGAGTTTTTGAAGCTGCACTATGTGCTCAGTCAACGTCAGGACAGCGAGTACTGGCTGGATAATCGAGACCCTAACAGTTGCCCCGAATCGTTGACTGAAAAGCTACTTCTCTGGCAGCAACAGGCGCCTTGGCATGATGATGCACCACGCATCGACGAGCTTTTTCCATCGGCCAGCTACCAGTACGTCTTGTACGGCATGCACCAGCAACAACTGCACGGCAGGCAAAGCCATTCACGTTTAGCCAAGGATTTGGTCAAAGCACAGGGTGCCGTGAAAATGACACGCGAGCGGGGTAGGCAAATGCGTGCTGCTCTGCCATCAAATAGAGACCTGATCCGTTCCATGAGTGAACGCGCAGGCACGCCGCCCAGGCGGCTGCAACAAACGCCTTTGGAGGTGTTGTGACAAAATTTGCGTTACTCAATAACGTGGAACATCAGAATCTGAAGGTCATGAGCGGCCATTCGGAAACGTTGGGCGATGGTGTGATGTATGCCATGACGTATCCAGCGGAGTTTCGCAATGTGCAGGCTTACTATCCCATACTCTTCATCGAAGACGGCAGTGCCGACGGTCTGCTGCCGGTCGCTCTGTTCGGCTTTGAGAAGGGTGAAAACCTGTTTTTGGACAGCCGTGGCTGGGACGCGCGATACATTCCCAAAAGCATTCTGAGACAGCCCTTTCTTATTGGTTCTCAAGGCGAAGGAGACGACAAAACGCAGGTCGTTTCCATTGACATGGACAGTCCGAGGCTCAGTGAGACCGTTGGTGAGCGCCTGTTCGAACCCTTGGGAGGCACCTCAGCTTTTCTTGATCAAGCGACCAATATGTTAGAGCAAGTGCTGCTGGGATATGACCACGCCAAAGAGTTCGTGTCCGCTCTGCAAGCCTTGGACTTGCTCGAGCTCATAAACATTGATATCGAGTTGATGGACCAGTCCAAAAATCAGCTGTTCGGCTTTCATGCGATTGATGAAACCAAACTGGCCGCCCTGACGCCGCAGCAGTTGGGTGAGTTGAACGAACAAGGTTTCCTGCTCGCTGTCTTTATGGTGATCGCATCGACGGCAAATATGGAAAAGCTTGTGGCCCGAAAAAACGCTCAACGTAGAGCCGGCGAATAACCCGTGCCATGATGAAAGCGATGCGTGACGTCAAAGAGCGAAAGGACTGTCGTTCAAACGACATTCCTGTGGATGTGCTGAAAAGCACCGAGCCTTTGGTACTGCGTGGGCTAGTCGCTGATTGGCCAGCCGTGGCTGGCTGCTCTGATGCCAGTGCGGCAGAAGGGTACTTGGGCGGCTTTGCTACCGACGCCCCGGTAACCGCCTACCTAACTGAGCCAGAACACCAAGGTCGCTATTTTTATAACGACAACATGGACGGTTTCAACTTTAAAAGCGCAGCCGCCCCCTTGAATCAGGTGCTGGCCAGGTTGAAAGCAATTTGTGCGGGTGAGCACGAACCCCAGTCAATTTACGTAGGTTCTACGGTGGTTGATCAATGGCTGCCAGGCTTCCGCGAGGTCAACGACTTAGGCCTAGCGGTAGCGAATCCACTAGTCAGTTTTTGGTTGGGCAACCAAACCCGGATCTCAGCGCACTATGACTTCCCGGACAACATCGCCTGTGTTGTCGCTGGCCACAGACGGTTTACGTTGTTCCCGCCAGAGCAGGTTGGAAATCTCTACGTCGGCCCTTTGGAAATGACCCCGTCGGGTCAGGCCATCAGTTTGGTGGACTTTGCTGACCCGGATTGGCAGAAATTTCCCAAGTTTGCAACGGCGCTGGAGCATGCACGTGTCGTCGAACTCGCCCCTGGAGATGCGTTGTTTATCCCAAGCATGTGGTGGCATCACGTGGAATCTCAAAGTGAATTGAATTTGCTGGTTAACTACTGGTGGTGCGACTCCTTACCCGAGCTTGGCTCGCCTACCGGGGCGCTATTGCACGCGATGCTGGCCATACGCGATCTGCCGCCTCATCAACGCCGAGCGTGGGGAAATTTGTTCAACCATTACGTGTTCGAAGCAGACGACACTACGCACAGTCACATACCGGAACACGCGCGTGGCTGCTTATCGACGTTTACCCATGACAGTGCCCGGCGGATGCGCGCACTACTACTCAACAAACTGAATCAATAGTCATACCGATGGCGACTCTGACGCCAGAAAAAGAAGAGAGGGAAAGAAATGGAGCATCACAAAGTACATAAAGTCGTTGTGGCCGGTGGCGGCACCGCTGGCTGGATGGCCGCTGCGTCGCTTGCCAAACTGCTCGGTAAAACGCTGGACGTTACGCTTATCGAGTCCGATGAAATCGGCACCGTTGGCGTCGGTGAGGCCACCATTCCAACGTTACAGACGCTACACGAGCTGCTGCAAATCAAGGAACAGGATTTTGTCGCTGCAGTGCAGGGCACCTTCAAACTGGGTATTTCCTTTGAGAACTGGCGTGACCAAGGAGACAATTACATCCACTCCTTCGGGTATACTGGTCAGGACTGTTGGGCTGCCGGATTCCAACACTTTTGGCTGAAAGGCAAACAACTGGGTTTGAGCGAGGAATTCGGCAACTACTGCACCGAACTTGTCGCCGCCCAAGACAACCGTTTTGCAGTATTGCCAAACCACGGATTGAACTACGCCTACCACTTTGACGCGTCACTTTACGCTAAGTTCCTGCGAGGTATCGCTGAAGAGAATGGTGCCGTGCGCAAAGAAGGGAAAATCCGCCAGGTCGAGCAGCATGCGGATAATGGCTTTATTTCTGCCGTAGAGCTGGAGTCAGGCGAACGCATTGAAGGGGACTTATTCATTGACTGCACGGGCTTTCGCGGCCTGTTGATCGAGCAGACCCTGAACACGGGGTACGACGACTGGAGTCATTTCCTGCCCGCCGACAGTGCGGTGGCGGTGCAAACCGAAAGCGTAGGACCACCGGTGCCTTATACCCGATCCATTGCCCACGAGTCGGGCTGGCAGTGGCGTATTCCGCTGCAACATCGGGTCGGCAATGGCATGGTGTTTTGCAGCAAGTTTTGGTCCGACGATGAGGCAACCAGCAAGCTTCTCGACAATTTGGCGGGAGAACCTCTGACAGACCCCAGGGTGATCAAGTTCACGACGGGCACACGCCGCAAACATTGGAACAAAAACGTGATCGCCATGGGCTTGGCCAGTGGCTTTATGGAGCCGCTGGAATCAACCAGCATTCACCTGATTCAGCGAGCGGTGATCAGACTGATGCAAATGTTTCCCTACGATGGGGTAAGGCAGCCGGACGTTGATGAGTTTAACAATCAGATGAAATTTGAAATCGACAACGTACGTGATTTCATCATCTTGCATTACCACGTCACCAACCGGCGCGACACGAAATTTTGGCGACACTGCAGTTCTATGCCGATTCCAGATTCGCTACAGCATCGTATCGATCTGTTTCGTGAAACCGGTCGAGTGTTCAAAGTTCCTACCGAACTGTTCGGCGAGAATTCTTGGATTCAGGTGATGTTGGGGCAGGGCATGGAGCCGGAACAGTATCACCCCATCGTCAATATGATGGACAAGCGCGAATTGGACGGGTTTTTGAAAGGGATCAGAGCCAATGTGGGCAAGGTTGTCGGCCAGTTGCCCGCACACCAACGGTTTATCGATCATTACTGCAAAGCAGAGCCGCCAATGATGGCCCGCTAGGCCTAATTTTCCTGTTTGGCTCGGTACCAATCCCCTTTATCGCAAAGGGGATTTGGTTCGTATCGCCCATTGCCTATTGTGCGTTAGGGCACTTAGGTATGTGGCTTCCTAGGAGTCATTTTTCTGCAGTCTGGGGTGGTTACATGGTCGGTTTGGTTCAAGCGAAAGCAATGCTTTTTTCGTCGCTGCTGCTATTGGGTGCCTGTGGTGCTCAGCCGGGTAATGAACATTCAGAGGGAGCATCAACTGTGCGAGATTCACATGCCAGCGCACCGCAGGTCGAGGCACTATTGGCGTCGATGACCCTCGAGCAAAAAGTTGCTCAAATGATGCAAGGTGAAATCAAACATGTAACGCCTGACGATGTCAGGAACTACGGTCTGGGCAGTGTGCTAAATGGTGGCGGCTCTTTTCCTGACGGTGAAAAATTGTCGTCTTTGCAAGACTGGGTCGCACTGGCAGACGCCTACCGCGAGGCCTCGCTTGATACCTCCGAGGGGATGGCGGGCATCCCCCTGTTGTGGGGAACCGACGCCGTGCACGGACATAACAACGTCATCGGTGCGACAATTTTTCCCCACAACATCGGCCTGGGTGCAGCCAATGACCCTGAACTCATTGGTGAAATCGGTCGAATCACGGCACGCGAAGTTGCCGCGACGGGTATCGACTGGATTTTTGCGCCAACGGTTGCCGTCGTTCTAGATGACCGTTGGGGACGCACCTATGAGGGGTATAGCGATCGTTCGGACATCGTTGGCGAATACGCCGGCGTCATTGTCAAAGCCTTACAAAGCGAAGGACTGCTCGCCACCGCTAAGCACTTTATTGGCGATGGTGGCACCTATCGCGGCGTTGATCAGGGCGATACCAATGTTTCCCTTGAAACCTTGTTGGAAGTTCATGGCCAAGGCTATTACAGCGCCCTCGATGCCGGTGTGACCAGTGTGATGGCCTCTTTCAACAGTTGGAATGGCAACAAGATTCACGGCGACAAAACGTTGCTGAATGACGTGCTGCGAGGCCAGCTAGGCTTTACTGGTTTTGTGATCAGCGATTGGAATGGTGTGGGCCAAATCCCCGGCTGCACCAATGACAGCTGTGCTCAATCAATTAATGCCGGCATGGACATGATTATGGCGCCGGAAGATTGGAAACCGCTGCTGTTCAATACCATCGAACAAGTGAAGCGCGGGGATATCACCCAAGAACGTATCGATGAGGCCGTACGGCGCATCTTAACCGCGAAATTTGCCGCAGGCCTGTTTGACGCCCCCATGCCTTCCGTACGAGCCGAACCATTGCTGGCGCTAGTGGGTAGCCAGGCACATCGCGAAGTGGCTCGAGAAGCAGCGCGCAAGTCTTTGGTATTGTTGAAGAATAATAATTCTACTTTGCCTATATCTCCGGCGGCCAACGTACTGGTAGCCGGAACCGGCGCAGACAGTATTGAAATGCAGACCGGCGGCTGGACCATTACTTGGCAGGGTACCGGCAACACAAACGAGACGTTTCCAGGCGCTACCTCGATCTTTGCGGGCTTGCAACAAGCGCTGACTGACCTCGGTGGCAGTGCCGTTTTGAGTGTTGACGGAAACTTTGCGCAGCAACCGGATGTGGCGGTTGTGGTCTTTGGCGAAACACCCTATGCCGAAGGTCAGGGTGATGTGGGAACCTTGGCATGGCAGCAAGAAGATAAGCGTGATCTGCGCTTACTACGGAAGCTGAAATCTCAGGGCATACCGGTCGTTGCCGTTTTGTTATCCGGACGTCCCCTGTGGATGAACGCCGAGTTGAATGCGTCTGACGCCTTTGTGGCAGCCTGGCTACCGGGCTCGGAAGGTAACGCCATCGCCGATGTCCTCATTGCAGGCCCGGATGGGAAACCACGACACGATTTTGCTGGCCGGCTGTCTTTCGACTGGCCGAATGCGGACCTTAACGCAGCGGATCCAGCGCTTCCCGTCAGCGACAATCTCTTTGCCTACGGGTACGGCCTGAGTTACGCCGAGCCAGGCGAGGTCGGCCTGTTAAATGAAGTGCCTGTGGGTGCGCCGAATGTACTCGATCGCCTTGTGTTTGGCGGCACGGCAAGAGACCCTTGGCGCACGTTCGTCGGCGATTCCGTTGATTGGGAAATTGAAGTGTTTGGCTCAACCGCCACGACAGCCGGCGGTAATTTGCACCTCAAAACCTTTGATCGCCGCATCCAAGAAGACAGCGTCGAGCTGACATGGCAGGGACGCGGGGCGTCGGGTAGTCAAGTGTACTGGCGTTCCAAAGACTCTCTTGATGTGAGTGCCCTTGCCTCACAGAACGGATATCTCGTTATCGATATTCAGGTCGCCGAGCCACCCAGTTCAGCGGTGACCTTGCGCATGGACTGCACATATCCATGCAATGGCGAAGTCGATCTGACGAAATTGTTGCAGGATGCTCCGCTGTTGCAGTGGGAAATTGTCGCCATTCCTCTGAGTTGTTTTGCCGATCGTGGCGCGAATTTAAGCCAGCTGAGTAGTCCTGCGGTGCTCTTCACAGAGGGTTCTATGACGGTGCGCATCAGCGAAGTCGCATTGCGCGCCGATCTCCCCACAGGGGCGATCGAGTTCTGTCCGTAAGGCAATTGTAGCGTTCCTGGGAGGGGATACACATGTTGGCAACCATTGATATCGTGATTGTAGGCGTTTACGCCTTAGCACTGTTTTTTCTTGCCCAGTGGGTGTCTCGCAGCAGTGGGGCGGACAAAAATGCCTCGGACTATTTTTTGGCTGGCAAGGCACTTCCGTGGTGGGCCATTGGTGCGTCCTTAATTGCCGCTAACATCTCCGCCGAACAGATTATTGGCATGTCCGGTTCTGGCTACGCCATCGGCCTAGCCATCGCATCCTACGAATGGATGGCTGCTATCACGCTGATCTTGGTGGGCAAATACTTGCTGCCCGTCTTCCTGCGTGCCGAAATCTATACCATGCCCCAGTTTCTCCAGCAGCGTTACGACCATCGGGTCAGACTGGTCATGGCCTTCTTCTGGCTCGGCGTTTACGTCCTGGTAAACCTGACCTCGGTCCTCTGGCTGGGCGCGCTGGCGATCAACACCGTTGCCGGAGTAGAGCTGAATTTGGCGCTGCTGTTGCTGGGTGTATTTGCCGCAGGCTACTCGCTATATGGAGGCCTCAAGGCCGTTGCGCTGACTGACATCATACAAGTTGTATTGCTGGTGCTAGGTGGCTTGCTTATTTCTTGGATATTGCTTAACAAAGTCTCCGACGGGGCAGGAGTGCTCGCGGGTTTCGGGCTACTAATGGATCAAGCACCGGAGAAATTCGACATGATCCTCAGTGAAGACAGCCCACACTACATGAGTCTGCCCGGGCTTTCGGTTCTGATTGGTGGCATGTGGGTGATGAACGTCTCTTATTGGGGGTTTAATCAGTACATCATCCAGCGTGCGCTGGCGGCAAAGAGCATCGACGAAGCGCAAAAGGGTATCGTCTTTGCCGCGTTCCTGAAGCTTCTGATGCCTGTCATCGTGGTGTTGCCGGGTATTGCCGTTTTCGTCCTTGGTGCAGAAATCACCGCTCCAGACCAAGCCTATCCCCACGCCATGACCCTGCTGCCGATTGGCATAAAGGGACTGGTATTCGCAGCGTTGCTGGCTGCCATCGTGTCGTCCTTAGCCTCCATGACGAACAGCATTTCAACGATCTTCACGATGGATATTTTCCCGTCCTTCAACAAGGGTGAAGCATCGGCCAATCCGGTACGAGTGGGCCGTATCGTCGCGCTAGCGGCCATGCTCATCGCCATGGTAGCTGCTCGTCCACTGCTGGGTAACTTCGATCAAGCCTTTCAGTACATCCAAGAATTCACCGGTTTCTTTACACCCGGCATCGTGGTGATTTTTATGCTGGGCATCTTCTACGCCAAGACCACGGCGACAGCGGCGCTGACCGCTGCCATTGCCTCCGCCGTGCTGTCTTTTGCCTTTTCGGTGCTGGCTCCCCAGCTCCCCTTCATTGATCGCGTTGGCGTCGTCTTTTTGCTTTGTGCGGCCTTGGCTGTGGGCATTTCGCATCTGTGGCCCAAACCCCAAGCCGGTGCTGTGGAGTTGGGCGATATAAGTTTCGCGACTTCCAGCGGTTTTAATTTGAGCGCCTTGCTGGTCACGCTGATCTTGTGCGCCTTCTACATTACATGGTGGTAAACGCGCAATGAGTTCCATTGGGCCGAGAGGTTTTTTGTTTGGCGCACTGGTCGTTGCCTGCACAAGTCTTCAGGCAGAAACTGCCTGCTCGACCCCCATGTGGCAGGACGAATTCAACGGCGACGTTGTCGACGACGCTAAATGGCAACTCGTTGAAGGCGATGGCTGCGACCAGGATTTATGTGGCTGGGGCAACGATGAAAAACAGTGGTATCTAGCGAGAAATGCGCGAATAGAGTCGGGTGCACTGCACATCATTGGCCAGCGCGAACGAAGCAATTCACGCTGGTATACGTCGGCAAAATTGACGACACAGGGTCGCTTTGCAGCCCAGTACGGGCGCTTTGAAGCCCGCATGAAGATACCCGAGGGCAACGGTTTTTGGCCCGCATTTTGGATGATGCCAAAGAGTACCTTACGCTGGCCTCTGGCTGGCGAAATTGACATTCTTGAGAGCAGTGGTCACACGCCGGAAAAAATTCTGGGTGCAATCCACTTCGGCAGCGTGTGGCCAGACAATGTGCACTTCAGCGAGTCCATTTTAGCTCCGGTGCCCTGGACTGATGACTTTCACGTTTATGCGGTGGAGTGGCGACCTCAGGAAATTCGCTGGTTTGTCGATGACAAAGAGTATGGACGAGCTACGCCGGAGGACATCGCGCCCTATCCCTGGGTGTTTGATGACCGGCCGTTTTACTTGATTCTCAATTTGGCGTTAGGCGGAACTTTGGGCGGTAAAATCAAAAAATCGGATCTGCCCGGTGAACTGGTCGTAGACTATGTTCGCGCCTATCCTTTGGGCTGCGACTGACGCAGAACCTGAACAGGTTGCTGACGCCGTATAGCAGCGACACCAGAACGTTACCTACTTGGAAAAATGTTATGAACGCGATCGTCGATGCGGTGACACAACGTATTGCGGACCGAAGCCGTAATGAACGCCGCCGCTACCTAGATCTGATTGAAGCCAGTGCCAATGGCCAACCGCCGAGAAACAAGCTGTCCTGCGGCAACATGGCCCATGGATTTGCCGCCTGTGATGCTTCCGACAAGGAAACCATACGCTTGGTGAATGCCCCGAACATTGGCATCGTGACGGCATACAATGACATGCTCTCCGCCCATCAACCTTACGCTGAATATCCCGAACTGATCAAAACACATATTCGCAGTATGGGCGGAACAGCCCAAGTCGCCGGTGCGGTTCCTGCGATGTGTGATGGCGTGACTCAGGGGCTTGAAGGCATGGAGCTGAGTCTGTTCAGCCGCGATCATATCGCCCAATCCACCATCATCGCCTTATCGCACCAGATGTTTGATGGTGTGGTGTGCTTGGGCATCTGCGACAAGATCGTCCCAGGCCTGCTGATGGGCGCGCTGCGCTTCGGGCATATGCCCATGCTGTTTATTCCCGCTGGACCCATGCAATCCGGTATCGCGAACAGCGAGAAAGCCAGAATTCGGCAGCTCTTTGCCGAAGGCAAAATTTCCCGAGACGAACTGCTGGACGCAGAATCCGCGTCATACCATTCGGCGGGCACCTGCACGTTTTACGGCACAGCCAACAGCAATCAGATTCTGATGGAGGCCATGGGGCTACAGCTTCCAGGCGGATCGTTCGTGAATCCCAACACGCCACTTCGTGACGCACTGACGGCCGAGGCTGCACATCACATCACTCGGGTGACGGCCTTGGGCAGCAAACCTAAGGCGCTCGGCAAGATGCTGGATGAACGGTCCTTCGTGAATGCCGTGGTCGCACTGTTGGCCTCCGGAGGCTCAACAAATCATACGATTCACCTGATCGCCATGGCGAGAGCCGCAGGCATCATTATCGATTGGACAGATTTCGATGAGCTGTCTCGCACCGTTCCATTGCTCGCGCGGGTGTACCCAAACGGTCAGGCTGACATCAATCATTTCCATGCTGCAGGGGGTACCGGTTACCTCTTCAGTCAGCTGATGCAGCACGGCCTCATGCACAGTGATGCCGAGACGGTCTGGGGAGAGACCCTAGCCGACTACGCGACAGAACCACAGTTGTCGGGCGATCAGTTGTCTTGGCAGCCCTGCCAAACCAAGAGCCTGGACACCGAGGTGCTTGCAGCTGCAGATTCTCCCTTTGACCAAGAGGGGGGTTTACGTCTGCTCACGGGTAATCTCGGTCGCGGTGTCATCAAAGTATCCGCGGTGAAACCCGAGCTTCGTCAGGTGCGGGCTCAAGCGGTAGTGATCGACGATCAACACGCCCTGCAGGAGAAATTCGATACTGGGACACTGGACCGCGACTGTATCGTCGTGGTTCGTTTTCAAGGCCCCCGGGCTAACGGTATGCCCGAATTGCACAAACTCACACCGATTCTAGGCGTTCTGCAGGATCGCGGCCATCGCGTCGCCCTGGTCACCGATGGTCGAATGTCCGGCGCGTCCGGCAAGGTACCGGCAGCCATTCACATGACGCCAGAAGCCAGTCTGGGTGGACCGCTGGCCAAGGTGCGTGACGGTGACTGGATAGAGCTGGACGCGGTTGCTGGAACCGTCCAAGTCGAGGTGTCCGAAGAGGTGATGGCGAATCGAGACGCCGCTCTCGACAATGGCGCAGGGAACCTCGGCGTGGGACGCGAATTCTTTGCCGTTTTTCGGCAAGCAACCGGCAGTGCAGAAGCGGGGGCCAGCGTATTTTTTGACGAACCCGTCAATGCCAGCGGTGACTTACCGAAGTCGTCTGCAAGCGCTGCGCAGCAGGCTGTGGTCTAGGTGCCGGTTTCCGCTGCGGATAAGCCCTGGCAGCTGGTCGCGGATGTGGGTGGCACGAACGCGCGCTTCGCCGTTGTCGACGTGGAAAGCGGCAGTCTGTGCCACGTGGTCTATTACTCGGTGGCGGAGCACGCGATATTTGCGGATGTGCTGACCGAATTTTGTACCCATGTAAGCTCAGCGGGCTGCTGGGCGCATACTCCCCAAGGCGCTTGCCTCGCGGTGGCAGGGCCCGTGGATGGTTCGGTACTTAAGTTTACCAACAGCCCGTGGGAGATCGACGCAAATGGTATTCAGGCGCAGTTGGACGGTGGGCCTTTGCATATTATTAACGACTTTGCCGCGGTTGGTTATGCCACCACGACGTTAGCCGCGGATGATTACGTGCAACTGGGCGGTGGGGCTGGTAATCCAACCAAGCCCGTCGCGGTATTGGGGCCGGGAACCGGTTTGGGCGTGTGCGCGGTGGTACCGTGTCAGGAACAGAGCGTGGTGATTGAGGCAGAGGGTGGGCATGCGGACTACGCGCCAGTAGACGCTCAGGAAATCGCCGTACTCAACATCTTGCTGCAGCGTTTTGGCCGAGTGTCCTACGAACGGCTCTTGTCCGGAGCCGGTATTTTATCCACCTATCAGGCCTTAGCGGAGTTGGCGTTGCGTGAACCCGCACACGAGCGCCCGGAAGACGTTTATCAAGCGGCTATCGATGGGTCGGATACATTGGCCATGCGAACCTTGCACTTGTTTTGTCGGATCCTCGGATCCTTCGCAGGAAATTTGGCACTCACACTGGGTGCCCGAGGTGGGGTGTTCATTGCCGGCGGTATCGCCCCGAAAGTCCTGAGCATTCTTCAGCAAAGCGAGTTCCGAAACCGTTTTGAGTCCAAGGGGCGGCTGCGGGGCTTTCTGGCCGACATTCCAGTGCGAGTTATTACGGCCAAAGATATCGGTTTAAAAGGGGCCGCTGCCTACCTAGTGCAACGAGGCCATTCCTAAAACAGACGAGGTTAACGAGATGCAGGTAACCAGCCACAGCTTGCTGGAAATGACACCGGTTATGCCGGTTGTACAAATCACAGATGCGGAACAGGCGGTACCCATTGCCCACGCGCTGCGTAAGGGCGGTATCGCGATGCTCGAGATTGTCATGCGTACGCCTGTGAGCTTGGAAGCGATAAGGCGTATTCGCGCAGAAGTACCTGATGTCATTGTTGGTGCTGGCACCGTAACCGACGTCGCCAAACTGGAAGCAGCAGTGGACGCCGGCTGTGAATTTGTGATCACGCCGGGTCTGACGCGAACCATGGCAGAGGCAAGTCAAGGGCTGTCCATGCCCATGGTGCCCGGTGTTTCTTGCGCCAGCGATATCATGTTGGGCCTCGAATACGGCTTCACCGCATTCAAGTTTTTTCCAGCAGAGTCTTCAGGCGGCATCTCGGCGCTGAAAGCCTTGGCAGCACCTTTTTCTCAGGCCACTTTCTGTCCTACCGGCGGCATTGGTCCGCATAACCTCGTCGACTACTTATCGCTTGAATGCGTATCTTGCGTGGGTGGGTCTTGGCTGACGCCCGTCGCGCTACAGCGTCGGAACGCGTGGTCAGAGATCACCGAACTGACACAGCAGGCAGTAAATACCGTGAATTCCTTAGCTCTATAGGAACGTCCATCGTGAAGGATAACCACATCGACCTTGTTCTATTCGGCGCCGCAGGAGATCTTTCCAGGCGAAAACTGCTGCCTGCTCTCATGCACTTGGACTATAGCGAGCTGTTGTCCCCAGACCTACGCATTCTCGCGCTGTCTCGGGAAGACATAAGCACCGATCAGTTTATGGCAGGTCAGGAACAAACGCTGAAAGCGTACCTAGGCGAGCAGCGGTGGTCTGAAGGCCTGTGGCAACGATTCTGTCAGCGCGTGGACTATGTGTCGGTGCAGTTCACGGACATCAGCCAATACGCGGCGCTTTCCCAGCAGTTGAAGCCAGAGCGCGTGGCCGTATTTTATTTCGCGACCCCACCGAGTTTGTTTCAAACCATTTGCGAAAATTTGAACGGGTCGGGCTGCCTTTCGGAGCAATCGCGGGTGGTGTTAGAAAAACCCATCGGTCGGAATCACGCGAATTGCAAAGAAGTGAACGAAACCGTCGGTCATTTCTTTGACGAGAACCGGATTTATCGCATTGATCACTATCTGGGCAAGGAAACAGTCCAGAATCTGTTGGCGCTGCGTTTTGCCAATCGTTTTATCAATGCCCAATGGGACAATACCTGCATCGACCATGTGCAGATCACGGTGGCAGAAACCGTCGGCATTGATGGTCGTTTTTCGTATTACGATCAGGTCGGACAACTGCGAGACATGCTGCAAAATCACCTGATGCAGTTGCTCTGTCTGGTCGCCATGGAGCCGCCGAATACCATGACCGCCCACGACATTCGGGATGAGAAGGTGAAGGTGGTCAGAGCCTTGCGGGTTATTGATGACGCGACCGTGGCCGATCATGTGGTGCGGGGCCAGTACACACAAGGCTGGTACAGGGCCGAAGAACTGACGGGCTATCTGGATCTGGAAGACGCGGACAACCCAGATTCAGATACAGAGACCTTCGTTGCGGTCAAAGCCTTCATCGATAACTGGCGTTGGGCCGGTGTGCCGTTTTATCTGCGGACCGGTAAGCGCATGGGTGAGAAAGTGACGGAAATCGTCATCACCTACAAAACGTTGGCTCACAACATTTTTGCCTCTCACGAAAATTCGCCCAACCGCTTGGTGATTCGACTGCAGCCCAACGAAGGGATCGAGATGCAGATGCTGTCAAAGCAGCACGGAATCGAAGGCGACATGGGACTGATTCGCCAGAACTTGGACCTGAACTTTCTCGCCGCGTCCGGTATTGAGCGTATTCCCGATGCCTACGAACGGCTGTTTTTGGACGTTATTCGTGGGGACCAGTCACTCTTCGTTGGCAGAGAAGAAGTCGAGCAATCGTGGCTGTGGTGTGATCAGCTCATCAGCGCCTGGGAAAGCCGTCGCCTGAAAGTCAATCCCTATTCAGCGGGCACCAAGGGGCCGGCACAGGCGGAGTTGTTGATTGGCCGAGACGGGCGAAGCTGGCATGAGTAAACCTGTAACAACGGCGGGAACGGAAAATGCAACCAAACCCCAATGCCTGGTGTTCGAGGACACGAAGGCATTGGATGCTACTCTGGCCGAGTACGTCGCACAGTGCCTGAGTGAAGGCGTAGCGGAGCGGGGTAAGGCATCGCTGGTGGTCTCAGGTGGTTCGACACCGCTGGGATTTTTTCGCTGTTTGGCAGCGATTCCTCTGCCTTGGTCGAACATTCAAATCACGCTAGCGGATGAGCGTTGGGTGCCCGTTGATCACCCAGACAGTAACGAAGGCCAGCTACGCCGGCTATTGCCAGCCTCAGCACTGACCTCGTTGTTGTCGCTGCGAGGCGAAGCCGACACCCCAGAACAACAGGTGGTCGACCTGAACCGGCAGTTTCAAGGGAGTACGCCCTTCGATCTGGTCATTTTGGGTATGGGAAATGACGCGCATACCGCATCATTATTCCCCGATGCCCCTCAGTTGTCGGCGGGTCTGAACCCCACGACGACGGATGCCTGTTTGCTCGTCGATCCGCCAGTGGCCCCGCACCAGCGCATCAGCATGACCTTGGCCCGTCTGCTTAATGCTGAGCAAATTGTTGTGCACATTACCGGTGAGGAAAAGGCCGAGGTATTGCAGAGTGCTTGGGCGGCCAATGCCCCTCAGCGATACCCCATCGGTGCCATATTGCGTCAGCAGAGCACCCCGGTATCTGTCTTCAGCGATCGCCTCGTGCGGCTCGGGCCTTAAGCAGCTGTCGGCCAGAAGGTAAATTGGCCGGGCAGTACATAAACCAGCGCGATCAACAGCACGAGGGAAGTCAGCATGCCGAAACTGACCAAGCTGACATTACGGCGATGCAGACGGGCAAAGGTCTGAGTATCGCCGGCGTCCTTCGCGTCGTTAATCGATGGAATCAGCGTCATTGCCACGTAGAAGCATAGGGTCATGAGACCGGTTAGGCAGACGATCAACAGTGCATAGGGTGCGGGCACTGCCGACACGGTAGAGCCCAAGGCCGCTGCGCCGGCAAACAGCAGACCGCCAATCACAGCAATGCGGTGGTAGATCACCCAATATCTACGCAGAAAGGCTCCTGCTTGGGTTTCGGACAACGACCCAACGGCGATCGGAGCGACGACAGCGGTACCAAAGAGCAAGGCACCAAGATAGGACGCGAGTAGACAGATGTAGGTGGCCATCAAGTAGGCTTCACTGAGGTGATACACGGGCGTCTCCTATTAAAGAAGCGCAGCATATCGGCTCTTTAACGCGAGAGGCGGCGAAGAATCCGGTAAAGCCTCGACTAGACTTGGAAAAGCCTCGGATGGGCAGGGATTGGCGCAGGAAGCGCCAATTCGTAGCGCAACCTTATCAGTGCTGGTCTTGTGCTCGCTTTAGATCGGCATAGA